>CETC01070109.1_pt1 | contig 20694 bp, 7 predicted proteins | sample 326911 | NCBI WGS metagenome assembly CETC01 (sample SAMEA2622694, study PRJEB7988) | marine metagenome | isolation source: saline water (ENVO:00002010), including | reverse complement strand
GCTGTAATGGGAGAGTCTGGTGAGGACATCATTCTCTCTCCTGCAGCTAGAGACTTAATACCGTTTAGCTTTGAATGCAAAAATCAAGAACGGCTAAACATATGGGAATCGCTGTCTCAAGCTGAAGATAATTGCGGGAAACATATTCCAGCTGTTGTATTTAAAAGAAATAGAACTAAAACATATATAGCCTTAGAGTTAAATGAATTTTTAAAAATTATAGGAGAAACAAATGAATAAAGAGGAATTTAAAAAATATTTAAAACAATTACACCAGACAATTAAGCTTGCAGCTTATATGGAAACATTAGAATCTGTATGTTGTAAAGGATATGAAAGCCTTAATATAGATGATAAGATAAAAACATCAAGAATTATAGATAAACACAGATTACTTCCGAATAGAATTGCTGCTTAGTATTTTTTTAATAGGTGTTTTTTTTGATTTGCAGTTAGCTGTATATATGTATATACTGTATTTGTTTTCAAATATATTGAAGTGGATTTAATCTATAACATTTTCATAGATAATTTCGGCACCAGCTTGACCAATGTTTCTAGTCCAATCTCTAAGATGGTCGAATACAAATAAAGAAGGTCTTCCATAGAATATACTCATTGTTTGCTCAGCTCTTTTAACAAACAAATCTTCTTCATCCATTAATCCAGCTGCTAATGCAAATACAGCATTAACTCCCCATGAAACTATATATCCTGCAAAAGGGACTCTATGTAAATGGTGATTAATTGACTTGTCTAAGTCTTCCAAGTCATCATCTCCTCCAAACATTCCTTGTATTATAGCTTTCATTCCGAATGCTAATGGTAATGTTGCTAAATGCATAACATCTGAATGTAATGTACTTCTTAATTGCTGTGGAGCTGCACCATATTGACCTGCTTGAAAGTATTCAGCAATTCTTCTTGCTCTTTTAAAATGCTTTAAACTAAGAGGGTTAAATAAAAATATATTGTACATAAGAGTCATTAAACCTTGAGTTTGCCATAAAGTTCTCATTGCTGCTAACTCAGGATGAGCTAGTCTTTGTGTTTTTCTATTTGGTGCTAAAGAATTAGCTTTTTGAAACATTTTTATTATAGGTTTTAATCTAAACAAACCTTTGTCTCTTTTACTTCTTATAGAGAGCATGTAATCAACCATAGTATTAACATCTGCTTCAGCTTTTTGTTGAGACCAGTATTTAAATTTACCAATCATTTGCCCTGGACCATATTGATAAGATGCTACATCTTGAGTAGACATACCAAAGTTATTAAAATAAGAATATTCTCTGCCAATTAAAATAGCAGCAGCAATATCTTCTTCTTTTTTATATTGACTCCAATGTATATCATTTCTAATAATCCCAGTTTCCCATGCATTTTGAACTCCAACTATAAAAGATATAGACCTGATTGCCTTTTCTGTATTAGCCATAGTAAGTTCTTTTAACATTGTACTTGATTGCCATAAATCTGACATCTTCACAACAGCAGACCCTAATGGGAGATAAGCCCACCTTTTCCATAAAGTATCTTTAACTAAAGGTTTTAATGCATATTCTTTTTGTATAGCCCATTGAACTAATTTATTAGCAGCATACAATTTAGCATCAGCCTGTGTTTCTTTTAAACTAGCATGAACTTGAGCTCTATCTTTTATATATACTTGTTCTGCCTTCATCCAAACTTTAGATTGAGCTAAAAGTTTTCTAATATTATCTTCAAATATTTGTTTTGACTCTTTTTTACTCATTTTTCTAGTAAACTGACTGCCTTTAATACGGTCATGATAAAGCAACATCTCTCTTAAAATTTGCTCAGATATTTCATTTTCAACTTGATTTTCTAAAATACCATTTACCATAGCTTTAGAGAAGAAATCAGAGAACTCTGTTATACCAGACTGTTGTATCATTTTTTCTATCCCTTTAGTATAAGGTCCTGATTGATAATACATTTTAATAGCTTCGAAAGTTCTTTTCATGCCGTGATTTAAAACATTTTGATAAGCTCCACCAATATTAGTTAAAGCAGACCTTGGATTTTGAAGAAATAATCCAGACAATTTAGTTGTAAATGTTCTTAAATATTTAGATTGAAGCTCAGGACTAATAGCAATAGATATAGAAGGGTCTTTTAATTTTCTCCACCAATTTCCAGGATGCATATATCTAAATACATTTGTTATTCTAGTAAAGCTTTCCATATCTCCCCACATACCCATTGTTTTAACCGAATGATATGTAGTCCTATGCAAATTAACTGCTGCATTTCTTATTGCTATACGTTCTTCTCTTTCTGTTTTAGGTTTTTTATTTAATCTGTCTTCTTTAAGTCTTCTGAGAGTTTCAAGTAAAGTTAAATTTAATCTATTTCTTTCTAAACTGCCCATCATATTAGCTAAGTAATCGTAATAAAGCCCTTTATCTCTTCTTCCAGACCTTATATCATAAGCATTAGATATAGCTTTAAAATGCTTATTATCTTTAGCTAAATGCATTAAAGCGTCATTTTGTGCATCTAAATGATATCCATCCATATTATTCATAATAGTAGTTGCTGATTCTAATTTCTCTTCAGTTAATTCTATAAGCTTTTCTGTTTCAGAATATTCTTTTGGTTTTGCTACTAAACTTGGAAGCTTGTCTTTTAAAGTATCAATTTGCTTAGTATATCTATTTACTAAATCAGCAACCATTGTTTTAAATACATCTTTTTGGTATATAGTAGGCCAGTAGTATTTTCTAAATTCTGGTTCTTCTGCAATATAAGCTCCATGATTAGCGATTACTAAACCATCGCCCATAGTAACAGCAAAAGTTTCTTTTACTATATTAATTTCATCTATTTCGGAACTAGTTAAACCTTCTAATAAATTTATCTTTTCAAAAGTAATAGGGTCTTTTATTGTAGTTTCGTTGTAAAAGAATATTCTTTTTATTTTCCATTTTTCTAATTTACCATCATAATGGTCATATAAACCTTCTAGTATAGCTTCAGTAGCTTCTTCCATTTGAGGGACAATATATGCAAAAGTTATATCAGATAAAACTCTAGCTTCATCCATAAGACTTTTAAATTCTTTAATTAAACTATCATTCATTTCTATATAAAGGTCACCTTTATTTATCCCATGCTCTACATCTTCATATGTTTTTAAAGGAGTTGGCTCTTGAAAAGCCCACATTATATCACCTACCTCTTTACCTCCACGAGGCTCATATCTCATCATACGATAATTTTTATCTTTTTTAGTCGGGAGTCTATTCATAGGTTCATATTGATTAGTCTTTGGATTAAGCATTTCAAACCTAGGAGCATAATGTTCATGTATTTGCCATTTACCATTTGAATCTATAAAAGCCCAATTTCTCATAGCCATTGCAAATAAGCCAGACATTTTCTTTTTTAATTCAGGCGTAGTATTTTCTATTCTATCAGCTAACGCTTCAACAGCATCTAATATTTCAGCCATACCACGTTTTGCTTTAAAAACTTTACCAAACATTTTTTTATAAGCTTTTTTAGTTTCTATAGGTATAAATTCAGGAGCAGACATTATATAATTAATTTGAGAAGATATTTTACCAGCATGGTCTCTAACTCCATCAGCGATAGCGTTAAATGCCCCAGTAGGGTCTAACCATTTTAATTTTGAAGGTGATTTAAAAGTAGAAAAATGACTACCTATTTTAGCTCTAGCAATACCCATCATATTAACTCTAGTAACTAAATCATAAACTTTATTTCTTATTAATTTTAAAGTAGATTCAGGAAATTTAGATAAATCTAATTCTAAACCTTCATGAATTTGTTCTCCTTTTCTTTTACCATGCATTCTAATTTCTGCTGGAGCTCTAACTAATGCAAATTTATGTACCATGTCTACTATATTAGGATTAGCATCTAACAAGGCTTCTATTTCTACTGCTAATAATTTTCTTGTTTCTTTTTTTCCATACAATCTAATTGCTGCAGCACTTACCTTGGCTTGAGGAACAAAAGTATGATAGTCATAACCTTCTTTTAAAAGCTCATCTGATAATACTTTACTTCTACCCTTAACATCTCCAAAAAAACTACTTATATAATTATCATAAACAATAGTATCATATTCTAATCCATCTACTAATGTACTTACATTATCCTTTGATATATTGCAATTTGCCTTTGCCATTATTTACAACCCAATTCTCTTAAAATAGTGTTCATCCCTGAATAATTTCTTTGAATACGAACTTTTGATTCTGCTGTTTTCCATGTGAGTCTACTTTTAATATTACTATTAAACAATTTATAATATTGCTTAATAATTCTAGGACTCAACAAACTTGCTTGACCTGCTTTATCACTAACAGGAGGTATAGCAAAAGCATAAAATGATTCTTGCTTATCTTTTTCTATATTAAAATGTCCATCTAAAAATCCGTATGTAGCCCAAATTTGAGCTGTTTTTGATAAATTAGAAAATTCTTTATGATATTGTTCTTTAAATGTTATTAATTTATCATTGAAATCTAATGATTGTGGACCCATTTCTCCAAGACTATTTCTTATACTGTCAAATTTAGTTCCCATTTTATCTCTATATACATTGGCTTCTACAATTTCTCCTTGCAAATAATCATTATCTTGAGGATTTTTGCCGTCTTCCATCATAGCTTTAGCTATTTGGTCAGCTTTATTGCTATTCATAACGTTCATTGCTAATACATGAGATACTTCATGTAATGTTTGCTTAATAACAAAAGGAGAATCTTCTATTCCAAAAAAAGCTCCATATTTATTTTCTATTTCAAAATAAGCTTGTGCTGGCATCATAGCTACATGTTCTATAGGTGCTATAATAGGATTGTCTACCATTTCAGGTCGCAGTCCTATGTTGATTAATGTGCCTGCCCTATCTTTAATGTAATCATGATATTGTTTACTCATTGTTAAAGTATCTGAAAATGAGAATCTTCCTTTATCATATGTTTGTCCATTTCTTATTCTATTAGCTTGAATATGAATATCAAATAATCCAGAAATAAGACTCATATCACTATCATTTAAAGAAGATTTATCTTCATATGAAAATAATTGTTTAATTACATTTTTTCTTGAATAGTTCCATTCACCTAACAAACCATATTTACCATTATCTACTGCAGCTTGAAGATACAACCTAAGGAAATCACCTACATTACCTGTCCATTGATTTTTTTTGTTATAATAAACATTAAAAGTAACTTTATCTTCAGGTGATTTAACGATTATTTTTTTACCACCTTCAATAGATTTAAGACTTTTATATATATTCCTTATACTACCATAAGCTGCTTGTATATTAGCTATCTCCCCTATAGCTCTTTGTCCTAAAGTAAGCTTTGATATTAAATCAGCTTTTGCTTCCATGCTCCACATATTAGATTTTACATCATCTTTAACAAAGTCTTCTAAATCTTGGCTTCTAATTTCTAAATTATTCAAATGATTAACAAAAGCTTCTGTCATTTCTTGATTAGGTAAAAACTCTATAACAACATGGTCTCCATCATTATCTCCTTCAATTCTATGTTTAACATCTTTTACATGCATCATCACTACGCCTTTTCTATCATGCAAAAATTTTATTCTTGCCATAATAGCACCACCTTCATGAGGTACTGGAAATCTTGTCAACATACCATAAACTGGATTTTCTGCTAACCATTTATTTATTACATCAGTATCTACTTTTTTAACCTCTGCTAAGTTTTTATAACCCTCTGCTTTTCTAAAAGCTTCTAATACATGAGTAGCTCCATCTCTAGATATAGCAACTTCCTGTTTATCTCTTTCTAGTGTATTAGTAATATCCATAGCTACATTATAAGTAGAACCGTCATTTCCATCTAATTTCATCGCAGGGTCTATAAGTTTAGATTGCACTAATTTATCTACAGTTTGTCTTATTTGCCTATGACCACCAGCTCCCAATCTAACTAACTCTAGTAAAGCAGGTATCATACCTACTCCTTCTTTCCCTTGCATTACTTCCAATAAATTTGCAATTTTATCTGCAGAAGTGCTAGTGTCCGAATCTATAGCAACTCTAATTGCTTTCTGTATTTTATCATTTAATTGAGGCACATAATTATCTTCAAAATATTTAATCATAGCTGGGTCTGATATATGATTCCACCATTGCATTGCATGTTTAGCATGAGATTCCATGCTTTCTTCATATTTAATAAACCCTACAGAACCTCCTGGAACTATAATTTTATCAGAATTTTCAAATAAATTTCCTATGCCTTCTTTAGTTCCTATTTTCATTTCATCAGAAGTTCCTAGGAAATCTACATAGTTATCCTCTCCTTCTTTATAATCAGGATGTGCAGGAGCTAAATGTATACTACCCTTATCACTTACTTCAAATAATATATCTCCCTTTTTATTTAATATCTTAAATCCTGGAACAGCCATAAAATGTTGATGTTTTAATGCAAATGTTTTATCTCCATTAACAAAGTAATGAATAGTTTTAGCTATAGCTGTTCCTTTTTTCAAGCCATGTGATTCATAAAACTTTTGAAATGCACCTTTAGATGTTATTGTCTCTCCGTCTCCTATGTATTGTATTTTCCCTTTAACTTTTTTCAAAGGAGAAAAAGGTTCTCCATCTTTAAATTGAAACATTACATCTTTAGGATTAAATTTAAATCCTGTAAGAGGAGCCATTTGGTCGTCAAAAGTAGCTGGAGTAAATGGTATCTTTAATCTTTTATATACATTAGGTCCACCACCCCCTTCTACTGCATATGTAGGCCATACCTTTTTAAGAGCCCTATGAGTTGCTGCAATAGCAGCTCTTTGTTTAATGGAACTTAGTTTTTTTAATGAATTAAATATCATATTAGCTTGAGATTTTGTTATATAACCATCAGCTTCTTCTCTTCTTAACCATTCTATTGCAGACTTAGAAGTTGATACATTATCTTTATCTTCTTGCAATAATTCAACAATAGCTATTTTGTCTGAATCCCCTCTAGAAAAAGCAATAGTTCTATTATGCTTATCAATTAAGTATGCATCTAAATCAATCAATGTATCTTTATTTAAAAATCCAAATAATTTATTTGTATTAACTACAGGTAAACCTTCTCTGTCTAATATAGGCATTTTAAATTCATCAAGCTCTACTTTACTTTGTTTGATATCACTTCCAGACAGCCATTCAAATGTATTATCTCCTGGGTTGTTTATGTCATATACAGTAGCTTTACCAAAACCTGAGTTAGAACTAGTTTCTAAATTTTCATATACACCTGTTATATGGTCAAATTTTCTAGCTCTAAATCTTTTTTCAGGAGATTTTCTAGACAAAGTAAAACCTTTGTCAGAAATTAATAGCTCATGATTAATGATTTGGTCAGTAGAATTACCTCTATTTTGAAGTCTAGTGCTTTTAATTTGTTTATGAAATCTTTTCAATCCATCATTTTTCCATCCTATAATATCTTTAGGAAGATTTAATTCTTCTATGATTAACTCTTTCCACTCACCATAACTTTCTGTTCTTCTTGCAAATCTATATAATTTATTTAATTGAGCTGTAGATAGTGTTAATCCAAAATCTTTCATATATAATAAACTGTTAGTGTTTAATTCTTTTTCATTAGTCCCTTTTCTGCCTGCTGCTTGAAGCATTCTTTCTTCATTAATAGTCGCATAATCTTTTACAGCACTATATACATCTTTAAAAGGAATAAAGTTTGAGTTGTCTCCAAAAGGTTTTTTCTTTTTAAATTTAGCTCTATACCAAATGTCAAATGAATTATGCAACTCAGGTGGAACATTATCCATAACAGCTTTAGCAAAATCTTCTTTCCTTGTAAGCCCAGCTCCTCTTGCTTCATTCCATGCTCCGTCCCAAAACATTTCAAGCCATTGTTTATCTAAAACTTTTAAATCTGCTAATGAAACTTCACTTTTTTTCTTAAACCATGCCATGAATTGATATCTATTGTTAGGTTTAAAATCATAATTTTCTTTAACTAAGTTAGCATCGTATCCCTCTAAAGTAAATTGTCTGTCTGAATTAGCCATTAATCTAGCTATATCATTAATAGTAGTATCCATATCCATAGCTCTAGCATATATATTAGAAGACCAATTAGCACCAAATAACTTAGCTTTAATCCATTCCATTACATTATTAATAAACTTTCTCAATCTATTAGTTTCAGGTATGTTCTCTACAGCTAACTCTCCTGTCATATAAGCTAACAATTCATGAGTAACCTTATTATCTGTATCATATTTATTTAAAACATTGTATATTTTTTCAGCAGATAATTCTTGTATATCGCCAGTTTTAGTACGTCTTAATAATGCATTTATTTCACTTATAACTGTATTGATATCTCCAATGTCATATGCTTCTAAAATAAATTTAAACTTATCTTTTCCAGCCTTAGTATCTAAAACATCTTTTGCAAGTTTATTAAATAAAGCTGGGTTTGTTATTTCCATTTCATTAAAAAATGGATGAGAAAATTCATGAAAGGGAGCATCAGTGTCAGCAAATGCTAAGTTAACAATAACAGCTTTTTCTTTTTTATCATAATATGCAATTACAGGTTTGCCAAAATCATCATACAACAATTCATTATCAACTGGAATAAACTTAACTTTACCTTCAAATTTATTTGTTAATGCTTCTCCAAGTGATTGTATCTTATCTTTTTCTTTTTTTGTTTTTTTAACAGGAGGCTTTATTTGAAATTGCTTACCTTCTTTAGTTTGGCTTTTTGCAATATTTGTTATTGTATCCCAATCTCTTGCTGCAGATTGACCTCCTTTTAAACGTTTTAGAACAAGACTTTTTTCTGCTCTTGTAACAGCAGTATATAGCCATCTAGCAGCACCTTCATAATATTCTTTTTGCAACTCTTGACCTTCTTGTAATTTTAACATTTTTGATACAGAACTTACGCCTTGCCCTTGAGCCCACAAAGCTACATCAGCATCTACATACACTGTATTCCATTGACTACCTTGAGCTTTATGAGCTGTAGCAGCATATCCGTAAGTTATATTTTGTATATTAAAATGCGTTCGAAACACAGTTTTTTGAGGAAGTCCAGGCCCATCACTAACAAGAATTTTTTCTGCATGTCTTTTAAATAAGTCTTTTCCCACAACAATTTGGTCGTCAGTTATTGGTATATCATGAGATGGTTCAGCTAATTCAGGTTGTAAGAAAAATACATTTTTAAATTTATTCTCACCATCATCTTCCTCAGCAAGTTCTCTCATAGGTGTTATTTCTGGGTCAGCATCTCTATATATGTATACTTTTCTATATGGATTTTTATTTTCATCAGGGTCAAATTTAGCACCTTGACCTTCTTTAAGTTTGTAAATAAAGCTACCTATTAAAACAGGTCTATTTATTGTAAATATATGAGAGTTTGGTCTGAAAGGAGTATTGTCAGCCGCTATAACTTGCTCTCCTTCTAAAAGAATGTTTCTTTCGTTATCTCCTGGAATATAAAATCCTTGTTCATTTGTCATGTAAGCATTTTCTTCTGTAAAATCAGCAGCTTTCCTTCCAAATAATGTAGCTCTAGCCTGTCTGTTATAGCTCATTCTTTTTACATTAGAAAAAACAACCATTCTTACTGTGTCTACACCTTCTAATAATCTTTTTTTCCATTGATTTAAAAAATCATCATCTTCTCTAACTTCAACATCTCCAGAACTTTCTGTAGGCATAAAAAAATTAAGTTTTCCATCAACACCAGGAGTTCTAAGAGCTGTGACAAATTTTAATATGTGACTTTTAAGACCTTGTCTCATCACCTGTGTCATTTTATAATTACTTCTTTTAAATAAAGGAGATATAGGCTGTCTTATTTTCTTTTTAACTCCAAAAATCCATTTAGCAATTTTTTCAAGAGGAGGAAGTTGAGCACTATCACCTAAGTATATAACCTTTCCACCTTTAGAAAGAATTTTACTAATCATTTTTATAGTATCATCCCCAAGCATAGAGGCTTCATCTACAACAAACAAAGTATTAGCATCATATCTTTTTGGTTCTTTTGGTGCCCATCCACTTGGAGCATCTGAATTTTCCTCATACAATCCTTTTTGTAAAGTAGAAAAATCAGCAGTAACACGAGTTTCTCTATTATATATTTTTGGCATTTTTGCTCTTAAAACATTTACAGCCTGATTAGTTAAAGCCATAATCTGAACCGCTTTTGCAGGAAACTTAGACATATGAGCATAAGTTATTATATTATCTACAATAGTTGTTTTTCCTGTTCCAGCAAATCCTTCTAAGACAAAAATTCTATCTTTTGAGGGAGTGTTTTCGTCTGTTTTTTTATCTAAAAATTTAGCTACTAAGCTTAAAGCATTTTTTTGGTCATCAGTATATTTAAAGTTCTTGACAGGTAATTCCCCTGTTCTTGATTTTAATATATCTTCTCTTTCTGGAATTAATTTATCAGGAATAGCCCTTTCAATACCTGAATCCATCGTATGTCCCTGCTTAGTATACCAATTATAAAAATCCCTTCTAAAGTCATCAACATCTTTATATGCTCCTACATTAAATACTTTAATTCCTTTAGCATTTGCTATTCTTATAGCTTGAGCAGTTCCTCCTACAAGTTTACCTCCAGGAGTCCATGCAATTACAAAATCAACTGGAGTATCTAAATTTTCCCCAAATATTTGAAAAGTATTTCTTGCCATTAGATTAAGACCATATTCTCCTGCTTTCTTTTTTAATGCAGAATAATTAGGATGGGTTTCTTTTACTATTTCATGTGCTATTTTTTTATTCTCTAAATTCGTTTTATCTTTATTTGATTCACTTATATCAGCATCGCTTGCAAGGAATATTTCTTTTTTATCTTGCCCTTCATAAACTGCTTTTTCAAAAGCTTGGTCAGCTCCTTTAGCTCCTCCACTTCTAAGAATATAGCCTTGATTTTGTAACCATTCTGCGACAGAAGTCATAGCTTCTTGAACAATTGCAGGTGTACTTCTAGAACCTATACCTGCATATCTCATAGTAGGTTTTTCTGTAGGTCCTGGAAGTTTATTAAGTTCAGGTGTAGCTTCATCTAAATTTTCAACAATATCTGCTTCAGTGTCAAGTTCATGCATAGTTGCAAGCGCAGCAGCTTTAATTTCCTTAACCATATCTTGGTCATTAATTACAGTTCCTGCTTCAAGATTGTAAACTCTTCCATTGTTATCTATATAATATATACGACCCTTAAATAAAATTTGCTCTAACATATCTACTGCATCAGGATTATTGTTTGCTAATACAGTTTTTTTATCAGGTGTTCCAGGAAGATTCTTTCCTGTCTCTCTATCTACTAACTGAACCTTACCTGCGGCATTAATTTTTCTAACAATAGCTTCTTTTCCATTATGCATAACAACTAAGCCTGTTACGGCAGGACTATCTAACCAAAACTTTGTATCTGTTGCTTCTCCTTCTGTCCATTGAATTCCATCGTCCGTTTCAACTTTAGTTTCTTTCTTTGTAATTTCAGGAGCTTTCTTAACTGGTTTTTTAGGAGCTTCTTTTCTGTTTGTGATTTCAGATTCTATAGCTGTTAAATCATTTGTTAAATTCTTTACTGTATCTAGTTTCCCTAATTTCCTCGCTTTTTCTATTGCTACTCTTATTTCACCAGCGTAGAAACTTAATTTGCTATCAGATGTTTCCTTAATCTTAGATACAATCTTGTCTTTTTCATAAAATCTCTCCAATAATTCCATAGAATCTTTAGAAAGTTCGGCTTCTGGACTAGTTGATTCAGGAGCTTCTTTATCTTTTGGTATATATTGCTTAACAGATATAGGTTTCTCTGGAGCTTTTTCCCATACATAACCTTCTTCAAATAACTCAGGTTTGCCTTCAGGGTGTAATACATTTTCAATATAATCTAATTGTTGTGCCTCAGGAGTTTCAGCTAAATCATGTGCAGCTGTTTTCTTAACTTTAATATATCCATCTACTTCTTCAGGAGCTTTCTCTTCAACTACAGTTTCTTCTACTGTATCTTCTAAAGCTCCAAAATCTGCACCAGTCGCTGAGCCAGTATCTGCTAAGTCATCTACAAAAGTGTCTTCACCTTGGTCATAAGTAAACTCGTCAGCTCCAATATTTGTATAGTCAATTCCTGTGTCATTTTCATAATCTTCCCCCTTTAATAGATTATCTTCAAGCTGCTTGACCATATCATCCATAAGGTCTACATTACCCATCCAGCTATCTTTAAAATCTTTTATTACATCTTGAGGGTCTATGTCTTCTTCTGATAAAATTTCTTTATTTTCAATTAATGTATTTAATAATATATCAGGATTATCATACATACCTGCATCATCTAATTCTTGATATAGTTCATTTTTAGTATCTACTTTAATTTTAGTTCCTGTGTTAGGATTTTTATATCCCTGCAACCATCCTTTAATAAGCCATCTAGCAGATTTCTTATTTTTCAAACCACCTTTATCAGATAACTCTAAGTTTTCTCCAATAGATTCATCTGTATCTATATTGTCAACTATTTTTTCATTTATTTTATTTTGAGTATCTATCTTATCTTGAGATGTTGTATTTAATATAGTTGTAACTTTGTCAATAGCATTATTTATATTAGCAAGTTTTTTTCTAGCTTTACTTCTTTTAGAATATGTCCCTAATACTTTAGTTAAACTTCCATTTGTATATACGTTAACATCATAGCCACCTTCTTCATTTTTTTCTATTTTAGCTTCAGCATCTTTTAACCATTTATTTTTAGTTGCTAATGTTAGTTCACCTCTCTTTCTATTTAATGCATTGTATACAGTAGCTACTTGATTAGCTTCTTCTAATGTAGTATAATCTGTAGTAGGAACAGGTAAGCTACCTTCTTCTAAATTACTTAAAACAGCTGGCCTATCATCATATAATATATCTCCAGTTTTATCATCTATATAAGATGTTCTTTGATGTAAGCTATAACGATTCATTCCGTCTTTTTTAACAACTAGACCATCGTTTAAGTTTTTAGTAAATTGATTATTTATATCTTTATTGTATCTCCAATTATTCATTCCTGTTAAGTCTTGAGAAAATCCAATTACATCACCTATTTTACCACCACCCCAACCACCTATAGCGGGTTCTAATATTGCAGCTTTCCAATTATAATTTTTCCAACTAGCTGTATGGTCATGCTTTAACTCTTCCTGAAAACCTTTCATAGGTTCAAAAGGATTAAGAGGACCATATATTCTAGTAGCTAATTCATAATGAGATTGAGCAACCTCCTCAAACATTTCACCGAATGAATTTACAGAAGATAATGTGGTTATTCTAGCTAAGTGAGGACTGCGACTTATAGTTTCAAATAAAGGTATTTGAGTTATTTTTTTACCAGCTAAAGCTTTTAAATTAGCGGCATGTCTTATACCTGGAGCTTGCCTTATAGTTTTATTAATAGCATTTAATGATGCATTCATAGGTTTAAACGTGAAAAGCATTCTAGATTTTAATGTATTCATTCCTGGTATTTTATTAGCCAATCCAAAACTAAATGTTTCAATTAACATAGAGCCAGCTCCATATGTTTTAGCTGATAATTCAATAGCTTTTAAAGCATCTTCTGGAGATATTGGAACAGTAACTATATTACCATTTTTTTGTTCATAATTTGAACTTATGTAATTGCTAACTAATTCTTCTAAATGATTTGCATTTTTAGCATGAGGCTTGTAATCGGCATAAGCATCTTGTATTATTCTATTGTATTCTTCGTTTGTTATAAGCTGAGGAGTAGTTAATTGCAAGTAAGATTGAGACATGTAATCTGCACCTTCTTTTAAATAACTATGCCCAGAAGATGCTAATATCATGCTAGCTGCTTTAATAGCTTTATTTGGAGTAGCTAATGAAACACCAGCTCCTACTAAACTAGTAAACCCTAAATTTTCTATTACAGAAGGAGCAGATTTTAAAAGCTCATGCTGAAGCTTTCTGCTCATTCCAGCACCACCTTCTTTTTCAAGCCATTCATGCACATTATAATAAGCCATGTGAGCTTGCAAATCAGGATTTTCTTTATAAAACTTTTCAGTTTCTGCAGCTCCAGCTTTAATCCAAGACCCTACAAGATTATCTCTGTAAGTTGCATCTACTTTCATTCTTTCAATTTCAGCACCTATTTGTTCGTCTGTATAATCTTTATACAAAGGATTGCTTTTTAATTCTTTTGCAATATCTACATCTCTATCTCTCCCTAATAAAGAAGTATCAAACTTTCCACTCTCATCATCAAAATGCTGTAAAATAAAAGCAGGAGTATTATACATGTTTTGAATTTTAAAATTATGATGCATTATTTCTAATTCATTTTGATAGAATTCGTCTATACTTTGTGATGCTATAGGGTCTGTAGAATGTACAGTTTTTCCTGATTTTTTTTCTCTTTGTGATTGATATATAGCTGCTATAATTTCTGGATTACTTTGTTTTAAACTACGTATTATTTGACCATCACTTGTACCTGGAGGAAAATGTGATTTATAACTATTAATTAAATCTCTAGCATTCGTTATATTATCAGGTACAGTTTTTCTTTCTTCTGGAATAGGATTAATAGGTTCGTCATTAACCTTTGGTATAAATCCTTGAAAATATTGTTCAGCTATATCTGAATGTTTAGACACTAATTGATTTAATGCATCCATATTTTCAGTGTATCTTTTATTTCTATCAAACTTTTCTTTTGATTCGTAGTTTAAAGATAATGCTGTATCGTCTACAAGTCCTGTTTCATAATCCATTGATTCAGGAGGAGTATAAACATCTGGAAATGCTTCTCCAGGCATTACAACACCTGTTTCTGATACAGGAATGTCTTGATTAGTTATTTCTTGTATTTTTTGTATTTCTTTTGTTAATATTTTAAGAGCTTCTTCAGGGTCTAGCTCTTCAAGAAAACCAAAATTTATAGGTTTGCTCATTTATTTTTACCTATTTTTTTTCCTACTATTAATCCATCTTCTTTGTCTGTCTATATCCCAAGAGTTAAAATCCTGTAAGAATTGTTCTTGTTCATCTTGAGGAACATCGAAATTAAAAGTTTCTCCTATATCGCCTATAGCTGTAACAGGACCTTCACTTTGAATAATAGGAGGTTCCATTAACACTGTTCTATCTTTATCTTTAGAAATTCTATCTAATTTACTTAATGTTTCTTCTATACTAGTAGCACTTCCTGAAACCATTACATCTGTTTGTTTCCATAAGTTTAACAAATCATGGAATACTCTTTCAGTAAACTTATCACTTGCTTTACCTCTTATAAAAGTAAGCCCAGAATCTTCGTATGCTTTATTTAAAATGCCATTTGAAGTTTTTAATCTTTCGACAGTAGTTTGATTTCCTGTAGGAACACCATTTCTAATAATAGGTTGAGTATCATCTCCTAAAAAGAAATCATGCAAATATTTAATAGCTTCATATCTTGTAGCAGGGTCTACTACTGCTGGAATTTTATCTTCATACATAACTAAATTACCAAGGTCATCAAAATCTTCGTAGCCAGGATTTAAATTCATAGCTTTTTTAAGGTCTACAACTCCCTGAGGAACTTCAGAAACCCAGCTATATGTAGTTCCACTTACCATTAAATCTATAATTTTTTGTTCAAGTCTATCTTTTAAATCCGCAGCATCTTTAGGATTTTTATAATCATTTACACCTGCTTTTAAACTAGCTATATCTTCAAGCTCATAAGTTGAAAGAAATTTAGAATCTCCAGGTTGATATGCTTTATTTTCATCTCTTTCTCTATTTTTTAATTCTTGCACAGAATTACCTAGTAATTCAAAAGAAGCTTGAATATTTATATCATTAAAATCGGGGTCTAAACCTTTGGCTCTAAATTCTGCAATTTCACTTTTACTAAAAGTAGGAGTATACCCTAATACTTTACCGTTAGATAATTCTTTCTCAGGTCTTAAAAGGGCGTTAGCTAAATAATTATGTACTGGTTTTCCAAAAGCATTTAATGCATATTTGGGGGTGCCATCATCTTCATACACAATATTTCCTCGTTCATCTCTTACTTTTTCATGAAACATTTCAGGATTTTCTTCTACAAACAACTCCATATCAGCTGTATCTATAATATCTTTATATCCAGTTTTGTCTACAATTGATTGTCTTATTACTTTAAGATTGTCTACATTTCTTAGCATTCCATCTAAAACTTTATTTACTTGATTGTTCATTAAAGTAGCATTGTTCATATTGCTATAAGTGTTTAAGTAATTGTCAGCTAAATCATATTCAAATTGCAATTGTTCATTTAAAATATATTTATTATTACCTGCAAGTTCTTTAAAACCATCAGTCTGCATATAATCTAAAACTTTATTTCTTGCATCTGCTTCGCTTATATGCCAAGATTCTAATTCTTTTAAATTATTATCTATGTTCTTTTTTGATTCATTAAATTTTACCATGCTTAAATCTTTGTAAGTTTTAATGTTTTGAGCATTAGTATCTGCTACTTGTTTGTAATGATTTACAGTGTCAAGTTTATCGTTAAAGCCTTCCCATTGCCTATCAAGTTCTTCTTTTCTTAATTTATTTTCTTCTGCTGTATTAAGAGTATTAAGGAAGGCTATCCATTCCATTGCTTTACTTACACCCATTAAAAATCTCCTGAAGTTACAGAACCACCTACAGGTGTTTCAACATCATCATCTTCCCATTTTGTACCAAACGCAGCTTTTGTATAATCTTCAGCACCCATTTGGTCTAAATGCTTTGCAAACTCAATTGCTGCTAAAGCATCTTGTTCAGCTCCTTGAACACTTGCTAAACCTTGACTTCCTTCTTTAAACCATCCACCACCTGGAGCGTTATAAGTTTGAGCACCTACTATGTCAGCTTTACCTGTACCTCTTAACCTGTAACCAGCTTGACTTTTTCCAGAACCCCACTCCGTATGTTCTGCTATATCTTTTCCAAACTGATGATGAGCACCTCCTATACTACCTAGCCAACTTCTTATATCAGGGACACCTGAAGCAGAATCTGACATTAATTCTTTTAGTCCTGCTCCATAGCCTAACTTGGCTTGCTTAAATTGGTCTAAAGAATCGTCATAAGTTCTTTGAATACCTCGCTCGTCTCTGTCATACCCTCTTGATGTTGTTGCAAAACCTCTTACAGCAGCATCATAATCTTGCTCTATATTTTTAATAGTAGATTGGTAATCTTCTTCTGCTAATCTTTTTTCTACGGTAGTTCCTTTCATTTTATTCATGAAATCTTGCGAAGCTTGTTCTAATTGAGCTTGTGCAGCTCCGCTATAAGCAAAGCCAGATTTAGCCATAGGAGCTAGTGCTTCTTGATGTTCTGCAATTTGACCAGATAAATCACCTGCTCTTGCAACTGCTAATTCTTGTTGAGCTCTTCCTCTATCTTGCATTGCTGTTACTAAATCTTCTTCCTTTAAGTCAGCAGTTCTTATTTTTTCGTCTTCTAACTCTTGTCTAGATATAGCTAAATCTGCTTTATCTTCTGTATATACATCAAGCGCACTTTGTTTTGATTCTAAAGCCATATTAAGCTTTTGCCTTTCGTCTTTAGCTCCACCTTCATCTACTTCTCCTCCCATTAATATAGTTCCTTGGCTAAATGGACCAGCAGTGCCAGTATTATATTGACCCACAGCTCTAGGACCTGTATAATCGCTTAATACTCCTTGAGGAGTAAAACCTCTAAGTTTTTCATCTGCTGCAACTAAACCTTGCCTCATAGATTCTGCTACAGGTCGGTCTACTGCAGCTTTTATGTAAGGGTTATACCAATCAGATTTAAATCGTTCTCCGTATCTTTGAGCTTCTCTATGCAAACCTTCTTCTGATAAAAAGTTTTTACCAAAAATAGGTGAACCTGCGGCTTGAAGGTCAAAAGGTCTTATTGTAGAATGAATTTCTCTACCTGATATAGAAGCAACACTTCCAGGAGCTTGAACGGCATCAAATGCAGTACCAACTGTTTTAGGGTGTTGCATTCCAGTAGTACCTGCAAAAGGATTAGTTTTTCTATGTTTTGCTTTAGGGTCAGCTAATCCCCAGGCTTGATAACCTGGTTGTCCGTATTCACCTTTTAATTTTATTTTTCTTGCTTTACCGCACATGATAAACTCCTATCTAGTTATTTAAATTTTTATAAAACATAGAAGTATCCCAATTTAAAGATTCATATCCAAGTTTATCCATATGTTTGTAATATGGAGAATCCTTGTCACAAGCAATAAAGAAATCTTTATATCCTTTTTCATCCATTAAAGCAGCGTAAGTTTCAACAAGATATATACTATCTGTCTTTTTAATTTTCTGAGTATGGTGCCACACTAATACTAAAGGTACATTAGCTAAAGACCATAGCCCAACAACATCACCGTCTTTATTATATAAAATATGAGTGGGATATGGTATATTGTGACCACTGTCTTTACTAGCTACTTTACTTGCATAATCAAGTTCTTCTTTTGTTTTTATTTTTCTTATCTCTATGTTGTTTCCCATTGTATTTCTCCTAGTTTTTATTTTATTCTTCCAAAAGGAACGTCTATTTTATTATAATCGACTACATCAAATCCATACGCAGGATGCACTTCCCTAGCCTGAGGAGTATCTTTAGACAAAACTCCCACATATCTTCCAGGAATATTTAATTCATCTATGTAATCAAAATGAACTATAGGTATTCCTGATTTAGATTTTCCTACATATTCAATGTTCTTTTTTAATCTTTCATCACTAAAAATCTTACCTAATAAAGTATGTTTTTTAAATAACTTTCCTCCTAACAAACTTAATGCCATCATAGCCCAACCTGCAGGTCCCATAGCAGCCATAACTCCTGTAGAAGCTGTTGCCCCAGTTGCCGCTCCAGCTGCTCCCGTTGCAGCCGTTGCTCCTGTTGTTGCTGCTGTTGCAGCTGTTTTTGTTCCAAATGTTTCAACTAGCTTTGAGCCTATTTGTTTTCCTATTTCTTTTGCTCCTCCTTGACCTAAATTACCTAAATGTTGAAACCCTTGTTTAACTCCTTCAAATGTTTGTTTTATATTACTAATCTTATCTTTAAATCCAGTAGCTATTGCACCTTCTCCAGTATTAAACTTACTTCCAAATTTTATTTTACTTTTATTAACTTTGTTAATTTTATTATTCAAATTTTCTTCTACTTTAGTATTAAATTTAGGTTGTTCTTTAGGCATGTAATCAGCATCTTGCCCAAATCCTCCTGGAGAACCATAATCTTTAGGGTCTGTTACCAATGGAGGTTTGCTTAAATTATTTACGTAGTCTGTACCTTCAGGGACAGGTCCTTCAAAAGCATTCCAAGTTTGAAATTCTGCATTTACATTTTCATCTGGACGTAAAAATCTTTTTTGCATAACCTCTCCTTTTTGAGGAGATTGAGGTTTTATATATAATTTATCTCTTTTCATATTATCAGGCAAAGATATATTACTTTGAACAACATCTTTATTTATATTTAAATTTTCATAAGGAGATGGAAAAGTTTCAGGATTTAATATATTTTTATCTAAAGCACTACCTCTAGGAGAAGTATCGAAAGTATTAGTGGAAGGGTTCCACTTTATTGTACCTTCAACACCTACGCCAGAAGGGCTAACAGATTCTTTGGATAAAAAATCTTCATCCCAAAGCTGCACATTATTTCCTTTTATCCCTACCTTACCTTCGTCAAAAGTCATTTGACCTGAAGAAGGGTCTAAAGTTATTTTAGATTCTAAAGCACCAGGTATAGTCATGTCTCTTGAAACCCATTCGTTTACTTTTGCCTCAGCATCTTGCCAACTCATATCTCCTGTTTTTAATCCATCTAGCTCACCCATTTCTTCCATTTTATGCCACATACCAACAAATTCATCTTGATATCCTTCGGGAACTGGAATACCTGAAGAACCTTCTACAGGAATAATACTATCTAAATTAGTACCCTCAACAGGCACTTCTGCTCTAGATATATCTATAATATCTTGTTTTACTTGTGGAATAGTATCTTCTATGCCATATCTTTTAGCCATACTGTCTATTTCTTGTATTGAAAATTTACCTGATTTTTGCATAGCTTTTATCATTTCCATCGGAGCATTATCTCCGTGAATTTTAGCAAAATGTTCATCCATCTCAATTAAATCTACGCCACTTTCTTTCCAGCCTTCTTTCCAATTAGAATATTTTTCTTTAAGATTTTTAGCGTCTTTTGTTCTTCCTTTAAAAATTTGTTGAGGAGCTGAGGTTTCCATATCATTAAGTTTATAAGTATAAGTTAATTCAGGATGCACTTTATCTCCCAGCCATCTGTTGTCTAATGCTCTTTGCCTGTGCTTCTTTACTTGCTTCTGCTGCATCTTATTTATTTCTTGTATAGTTTTAACACCAGTAGTTAATGTTTGTACAGGAGTTATAGACGGACTTTGAGGGGGTGGAGGAGGCCTATCAGTAAAATCATCTTTTTGCTGAATGTTGCTGTTCCCTCCACGTACTCTAAAATATTTACTCATTTATTTTACCTTTATTTGTATAAAATAGTCCTTTTAAATATAATCGTTACTGACTATTAATCCAATTATTAATTTCATT
>CETC01018553.1_pt1 | contig 20832 bp, 18 predicted proteins | sample 326911 | NCBI WGS metagenome assembly CETC01 (sample SAMEA2622694, study PRJEB7988) | marine metagenome | isolation source: saline water (ENVO:00002010), including | reverse complement strand
TTAGATCTCTCGAATCTTTTGTTAGTTTGTCACTCCAATTATCAGCCTGTGGATTCAAGCTCAAGTTCCCCATATTGGCATTGCTAAGTTCATTTATCATACCTGGCAACCCTGTTTCTGTTGATGTACTCATCCCATCTGGAGTTAATGTATAAGTCTCTACAGTTGTTACCTGTTCAGGTTCTTCATCACTAGATTTCCAATTAAGTAAATTATATATTCCAAATATTGGCATTATTCAGTCTCACTATCTTTTTCAGATACCTTTGCAGCTTCCGTATTCGCAACTCTAACAAATTTTCCATCTCTCCAATCTATTGATCGTTTATCTATTGGTCTATCGACTTTAGCTTTTCTCGTACCCAATGATGCAGGTTCGTCTGGTGCTGGTGTATATTTTTTCCATGTAACATTCGCATCTTTTAATCTAGAATAATGATCCATATTAGCATTAGTAGTAAATTTAGAAGATTCTTCTCCCCCAACATAACCAGCCTTTGGATTTACTAAATGAGCCTTTGATAAATTTGTACCACCATCCTCACGTTCATTCATATCAATATTCAATCTTTGTACTTGTGCAAATTCTTGAAATTTTTGTATATCTCTATTTGAACTTGCTACAGTATTATAAGTAGTGTTTCCCATAAATGCCAAATAAGCCATATTAGCACCAACTGACATATCTAATTCTTGATTTTTTACTAAACTAGATACTTTGAAACTTGGAAATTTATAAACACCTACATCGGAAACTATTTCAGTAGATACATCCTCTGCATATCTTGTATATGAGTATTTGGATAGTCCCTGATGGCCATTATCAACTAAAATATTATTTTTAGGGTTTTCGGGATCAACCCTAAGATCCCAATTCCACATATTGAAAAAGTTATTACTTACTTGTCCCATTATATTCAATATTCCATTACGGATACTTTGTTGTGGATTTATTCCAGAGCTATAATAATTGTCTTGGTCTGGATTTCCTATGTTCTTCATATCAATGCCAAATGCTTTTTGTATTTTGTCTACATTGACATATATATTTCTTACCTTACCAGTCCCAACAGGATTAGATGCATCTGTTGCTTCTTTTACACCTACTCCTGTAACATCAAATTGTCTACTTGGTCTGTCATCATCTGTACTACATATAATCTGATTGACAGATGCCATAACCATACCAAGCACTCCTGCATTAAAGCCCTCAACACCTTTTCCAGATGTAGATCCATATAATCCAGTAGATTTGAATATTAAAGAGTGACCTAAGTTTATAGGTTTTAGTAAATAATAATCAGTGCAATATGTAGATACTTTGTTCCCGTCTCTGAGAATTTGTCCTGTAGTATCTTTGGGATATACTAAACTCCTAAATGTTATTTTTGGATCATTTGTATCCGTACCTACCATAGCAGTATATTTGGATATTATATTATCCTCAAACCAACCCCACCTTACATATGTTGTTTTTGATTTTACTGTATCTTCATCTCTGAAGTGGATAAAGTTTTTAGCTTGAGATACATATGCCTTAAAATCATAACTCATATCTCTTGCCCCTTTTGACAAAAATATCAAAAATTGGTTTAAGAATTGGTTTGATAAATTTATATTTTCTAATAAAGTTAGCTATTTCCTTTCCATATTTCATATACAAATTATATAACCACTTAGGAAACTCATCACTATTTACAAATTTTCTAGCTAAAATAGTTTTTGGTTCATACCAACCACCATATATTTCTGCTGCTATCCAGCACCCAAATAATCCACCACCAAGATTATTCAAGTCTGCAGTTGGGTTTGTACTTCCATATGTTGCTGTATTTCCTGACTTTTGATTTGTACCTGCAGTTTTAGGTTCTTTTTTATTACCTAGAGAATCTGTTTTTGTTTCGTGTGCTTGGTATCCTACCACTCCATCAGCACCTACTAATTGTACAGTTTCCACAAGATCTTCTTCAGTTATATAAGACTCTGCTATAGCATCTAAATTCAGTAAAGCATTTAGCATATGGTCTTGTGTTGCCATTACTTCTTCTTCACTTGGTTCATTATACCCACCGAATCCTTTGAAAAGATCTTCAACTTTAACAGCCCCCTTTGTTATATCTTGCATAGATAATTTTTGAAAAGTTGTTTGAAAACCTTTTTTTATATCTTCAAGTTGTGCTCTAAAATTTTTAGGTAATACCATTCCCAAACCACCCTCAGCATCTTCAGCACCACTAGCACCTTGTCCCATTGAACCTATGCCAATTATATCTGTTGTACAATCGAAGCCGCCATCGTCTCGAAGTTTCATAGAAAAGTCTTTTATCATTCCACCTAAAGCATCCATATTGCCATTTGATAGCGATATTTTTTTATTGGGTGCTTGAAATAGTTCTTGATCAATTGCTATACCATTATCTGTAATTACTATAAACCCCTGATCATTATCTAATTTAGCATTGCCAGACACCCATCCCCATTGTAAAGCAACCTCAAAACCAGGTGTAAGAAAAATTTCATATTGTTGTAGAGATTCTAAACTTGGAGCAGACCAAGAAATAGTTGCCATTCTACCAGCACCAAATAATCCTTGAGTCGTAAGGTATTCACAAGTTATTGATTTTATACCACCAACTGGTCTTATACCAACATCACTTCCTTGAGCTTTAGAACCCAATGTATCGGTAGCTCTATAACCACCCATTCCGCTTGAATCAAAACCCCAAAACATTTTTCTAGTCTTAACTGATTCCTTAGCTAAACCCGCATAACTCAAAGCAAAATCAATTATATTTTCACTTTTCTGTGGATGTACCTCTCCAGCACTAAGAGCTATATTATTACCACTATCTTTTGCATTAGTTGACATTACAGCATATGGAACTTTCGACATATAGTCTTGTAAACTTGCTGGTTTAGATGAACCAGGAATTGGAACGGCATCTTTTATCCGTCCAGTTATCAATTCTCTTCTTCTTAGTTCTTCTTGTATTGGCTTTTCAATGTAATTTATTTCAGCCATTACTAACTCCTTTCAAGATTACTCAATATTACTTGTATATTAATTGGTATCCTAATTTTTTTTTCTGAATCTAAAACTATACTTCCATTACTTAAATTATTAGCTTTCGCAATTATCCACCAAAGACTTGAATCCCCATAAAATTTTTGAGCTAATGAATCGAATCTTTCTCCTACAACTGGCCTTATAAAAATATCACTATCACTCAACGGGATTTGTGGTACTATTGTAGGTAAAAAATACCTCTTACCATTTTTATCAATTTTATATTTAGCAGATTTATATCTAGACATAATTTACTCCTATTTAAAAAGACCACCAACCCACTTTTTACCAGCAGCATATGCTTCTTGTACTGTCTCACTATCCTTTATAGCACCAATAGCAGTATCTACAAGAGTTCCTTCCACACCTAAGTCAAATGTAAAGTAACTATCAAATATATCTGCCAGTGATGGTTCAATATCACTACCTTTGAGACCACTATACCATTCTGTTGATTGATTTGATGGTACATGAGCACCAATATATCTAAATTGACAAGAAACATTGATATGTTTAGGAAATTGTAAAGAACGATCTAATTCCCAAGTTGTATTATCATCTACACTTACACTTACTGAACGAAGTAGTCCAGGAGCTTCATCAAACATATCACCTAAAGTAAGTCTCATAAATGGTGTTTGCATTCTTGCTTGTTGTGATATCTTTGGATAACACATACCTATTAGGTAATTTAGTTTCTCCATTAAGAATGGTAACTCTTGTTTTGTTTTTGGATAAACTTTGAATGAAAAACTTATGTCTCTATCAGCACCTTTATAGATATATAGTTTATCAGGTCTACCAATATATTTTTCTTCTCCATAATCTGTAGTAATACTATCTTGAATCCCATTCAATATTGCTCTGAAAACAATGTATTTTTTATTCATCACATCATAAAATCTAAACTTTATAAAATCTCTCGCCTTTTGGGTTTTTGTGTAAAAGACATCCTCACCTTGAACACGAGCACCATATCTGGCATAATTTATTTTATCAACAGCATCACTTACTCCGCCAGGTATACCCAATCCACTAACATCGAATACACTCTTTTTTATAACACCCAATTTAGGGTCTACTGTTTCTACTAAACTTGTGGCAGGATTAGTTTGTTTTTGGTGCATTCCAATAGCATCTACTATTTTTTTATCTTTCTTTCTTCGTTGATGTTTACCAACTGACGGAACATCTCCTACTGAAATTGTAAAATCATAACCAAAAACATCTCCTTGAAACACAGCACTTGGAAAAATACTTCCAGGTGATAAATCAGCATCTTTTATAAATCCAAGTAATTCTCCAGGACTTTTTAATTCTTTCTCATAACTATGTTGTTTATTCAACCTACCATAAGCAAGTGTGGCATATCTTTGAGCTATACCACTTCGGTCAGTCTCTAATTGATTGGAATCCACATTGAAAGTTCCACCTTGTTTAGCCAATATACTATCAGCATCGGATTTAGCAGTTGTACCCTCTCCTGTACCTGGACTTATAGTAAAAGATGGAATTCCGTCAACTATACTTACTGGTGCTGAAGATAATGTACTGGTATACCTATTAGGGTTAGCAAAAAATATTCCTAAATTCAAAGGTAATGGTGAATCTCCAGCTTCAAAATCACCTTGTACACCAAATAAAGAAAATTCAACTCTTACATTAGGTGAAATATCATAATTACCCTGCATAGCTATTCTACTACCGTATCCAAATTCTTGTGCTTCTTGTAAATCAGATGGATTAGTCAATCCATCAGGTAAATTATCAACTATGAAGTCTGGTAAATTTCCACCTCTTATCATTTTTTCATATCTGTTTGTATCAGCGAATTGGTGTCTAGCTTTATGTGTGTATGCTAACATAGCATCAGCATTAGTATTACCCAAATCTCCAAATAATGCAGAAAAGTTCAAAGTTCTTGTTTCAGCTTGTGGATTTAATTTTTGTAATTTTTGTTGGTCTGCATACCACACTCCACCAGCAACACTTTGTGACCACTTTCTCAATCTTACAGTCCAAACAGCACTCATATTAACATATAAATTTGATATCAACCCAAATGGGTCTTGAAATTCAGAATTGACTGCAGGATAAAAATTAACTGGTAATTGATCTGACCAATTAGTACCAAAATTTCTTATAATGATTGGATGTAAATCAAAATCCCCACTATGAGGACCTGTATTAGATACATTTCTCATACTATCAGTACCAAATAGATTGGATGTATTTAATCCAGCTGGTACATTCAAAAATTCATTGATAGGATAATGTTTTGCTGGTGAATCTGGAGCTGCTTCCCCATCAGTACCATATTCGAAATAATTTCCTGTAAATGCTGTGTATCTGTCTAATATTGTACCACCATCTTCTACACTTGGATAACCATATGTACTTAGAGGAAAGTCAAACCCACCTAAATTTGAAGTTCCAAGATAATTAGCAGTAGTACCCAACATAGTATTAGCAGCAGCACTTGATTCAATAGGTAATACAGTATAAACTGATGTTTGGTTAGGAATATCTTCATTAGATAGATAAGTAGCACCTATACCGAAACCATTAATTGGTGTGCCCATAAAAGGTGTAGTCAAAGCATTTGCTGCGTATGGGTCTGTTGGTGTATAATTGGAATTATCAAAACTAAAAGTACCACCATTTAGATCTGGTATATTATATAAAGTTGTCTGTTGAGTTATATCAAAGTTTGGATATACTCTATTTGTGTTTGGATAGATACTCTCATTATGTACCCCTGGCGGTATAGCACCCCAATTATTCCAAGAATAAATGTCAGGATCTCTAAAAAATAAACTAGCACGACCCTCAATTGGTAGTAAATTACCAAAATATGAAACACCCCCACCTGGTGCGGCAATTACATCAGTATCTAATATATGTGAAGTGATTGATAAACCAATTCCACCATCAGGTCTGAAACCTGCACCTAAATTTTCTTGTCCTACTAAATTATTGTCATAAGCATTTCTTGTTTTTTCACTGGTTACAGCAGCGTCAGGCCAAGCAGGAGCAATTGTAGCATCCTGCATCTGATGGTATCTTGATTCTAAGTCTGTTTTTGGAACAAATCCAGTATGACTACTGGTTTCATCATCAAAAAAGTCTACACCATAAGCAATTTGACTATCTATCGGATTAGTTATAGTAGCACCAGTTTTATCAGCTGATAAAGTATTTCTATCAGGTTGACTATTCTTCCATAAATCGATTTTTGCTTGTATCTGTTCCTCTGATAAATATTCAGGCATTAGCCACTCCCAATTTGTCCAAGTTTTCTAATAACTTTTTCATTTTCTTCGGTATTTGCTTCTCTGAGAGCCTTTGTTTCTTTTACCAAATCATCCATTTTTTCATTAGTTTTATTAGATGCTTCTAATTGATCTTTAGCAGGTGGTGGTTTTACATTACGACCAGCCTCTATACTACCACCAGTTGTTATTGCTCGTAAATCAGAAAGAGTTAGTCCAGGAAGAGCATCTGTTAGCATATTTTGTACTGTACGATTTCTTTCAAGATCAGCTGCTGTAAATTGTTGTCTGATTTGTTGTTGTAAAGCACCCATATCATTCATATTAGCAGCTTGTATCATACCTGTTAAATCAACATTTCTTCCAAGTACTTGACTCAACTGAGCACTTGATTCCATAACCTTTTTTACATCTAGCATACTATCTGCTAAACTATCTAATTTACTAAGTTCTAAACCTATCTTCTCTGCTTCAATAGCAGCTCTAAATAATGAATCAGCACCTTTTGCTCCAGCTCTGGCAAATAAATCTGTATCTTTAGCAATCTGTGACATAACTCTAGCAGGTGCAACTTTTGAAGATTCAGCCAAATTATCAAGTGACTTTAATGTGTTTACATTTGTCTCAATAGATTGTCCATTTACATCAGTCATAATTTTTAGTAATGCTCCAGCTTCATTTCCTGCTAATCCAGTGTGAGCAACTAAATCACCAACTGCAGCTGAGGTACTTAATGAGATAACACTCAAATCACCAAATGCTTCAGCCATACCCTTTACAGCTTCTCTACCTTTCTCCATAGATCCACCAGCCATAAGAGCAGCCATACCAGCTGCTTCCATATTAATTGAGAGTCTACCAGCTTCGATAGCGGAAATACCCAACTCATCTCTCATTTCTTTAGCTTGTTTTGCAACTCCTATAAGATAATTTACTAAAGCAATAGCAGCAGCAACTATTAGTCCAATAGGACCTGTAGCGGTCATTATACCTCGAATTGTGGTCATTATTCCACCCATCATTCCATCTATAGCACCAAAGAGTTCTTGTTTTACTTTGAATACATTCCCTATATTCGGTGAGTTTTCAACTGTTTTTCCTATATCCTCAGCAGCGTCCCTGAATTTGCCAGATAAACCAAGAGCAGCTTCTTGTACATCTAAATGATCCATCTCCCCTTTCAGGACACCTTCCATTATTTTTCCTAATTCTTTTGATTGTCTGATAGCCTCTTTGTCATTTGAAGCAGCTGCTTCTTTCATAACCTCTCGCATACCCTCAATACCTAAAGTTTTTTCTGCTTGATCACCAAAGGTTTTTCCGAAATCATTCATCTGTGATGTTAAGTCTCGTTGAGATTTTTTTACCCCTATAATCTCTTTTTCTGCAGCTTTGATTTTTTCTAAAGTCTTATTGTACTCCTTTATACGGTCCATACCCTTTTTGACTTCTAATCCATAATTTTTCTGACCAATAGCTAGTGCTTCTAACTTAGCTATCTGTTCTTCCAATAAGGCTATATCATCTCTTGTTCTATTTGCCATAATTTATTAGTAAGGGGCGTATCCCTTTTTTAAGTCGTTAGCAATATCTTTCAATGTACTATCTAACTTTTCTAGATCTTTTTGTAGTTGTGGATTCTTTTTCAAAGTTTGTTGAGCAGCTTTATTCAATTTCTTGTTTTTCCACTTCTCGTAGAATCTCATTATCATATTCTCTGTCGTCAATTTTTTCATAAAATACTCCGTGATTATAAGATTGGAACTATACAATAATAAATATCACAAAGTACTATTTTTTATTAGAAACCTTTTCTAGCTTTTTCTAATTCTTCTTGTTGTTCTTTGTAATGTTTTACTAATCTTTTTAGATAGAAAGTACGCATATGAATTGGCATATTGTATACTTCTGTAAAAGAAAACATTCCTTGTGAGTTGAATGCTATTTGGAATATTTGTTCGTGAATTTCGTTCTTATATTCTAGCGGTAGGCCAAAGAAACTGAACGGTCATCGGGACCGTTGTTTCCCTCCTTTCTCCTGTACTGTCTGTGTATTCCCAGCTCATATCGACATCAGGAGAAATGTCTTCAATGTGACCTCTAAGTGAAATAGCGTCACGTGATAAAAGTTGATTGTCTACAAAATCATTTATATAAGCTCTATCTGCATTCCCACCTACTGACACTATCTGATGTTTCATTCTGGTAGTCAAAGTAAAAGATACACCACCACTTATTTTCATCAATCCCTCTACTTCTTTTTGTACTGAATTTTCTTCAGCTGAAGTTATGAATTTGAATTGTACTTTCACTTTAGTCATAGGTAACTCATACTCAAATAAATTACCATTCACAACTAATTTCTCATCTAAAAATTTATCTTTTAGTTTAGTCAAATCAATAACTATATCTTCATCACCAACTTTGACTTTATAATCCTTTCCATATGCTAATATTCTAGCCGCTATAAGAAGAGCATTTTTGTCTCCTAATAACATTTCATTTAAATTTATACTTTTATCTACAACAATGCTTTCTAATAATTTATCAACAACAATACCTTGTTTTATTAGATTGGGTGAAGTTAGAATATCTTCATCCTTTGCTGTCATATATCTTATCTCAATTTTACCGCTAGACATTGGATTATCTTTTGGATATAATAATCCTCTTGACGGCAAATCTACCACTTCTGTGGGAAATTTGACTTCAGCCATATTTGACTCCTATGATTTAGTTTCGTACTATAACTATTTTTTACCGAACTTTTCAGCTGCTGTGACACCAAGTCCAACTACTGAAATGTACATAAAACATTCTAAAATTTTGTCTTTTACTTCGAATGCGGAAAAGGTGTCAGCACCCCAACTACATATCAACATAAAGAATGCCATAAAACCGACAAATCTTTTACTTGAAATCTTCGCATCACTCGAAAGCATTTCTCTGAAAAAACTCATATAAACTCCTTAGAATTGTAGGATAGCGTAATCGTATTGTAGTGTTAGTGTGATATCAGCTGGTTCATTTACAGACCAATCGATACTACCAAAGTTAGCTGCTTGTATGTAAGCACCTTTCAATGTCCACTCTTCTACTTTATCTCCTACAGGACCTAACATATTGAAAGTAACATCTTTTTTATAAAAATCTGAATATCCATCTCTACCCGTAACAGATTCATGTGATAATCTTACCCATTCCATTACTGCTTGTGCGCCAGATGGTACAATTGGATCATATAATGTGATTTCCAATGTTTGCCACGCACCTTTACCTTTCACATATCTTTGAACATTGATATGATCTAAAGTAATGGTTTCAAAATTTATTTGTGGTCTATTACCACTTTTTATAATGTAAGCAGGAACGCCTTCAATGTACATAATGAACCTGTTCTTTAGTTTAGGTTCAAACGGAGTGAACATTATCTCTGAAGGATCTATTAAGTCTGGCATTTCAGTTCTCCTATAAATTTTTAATTCTTCGTATATAAATATCATCTAAATCGAATTTTCGTTCAAATCATTTTCTCTTTTCTTTCATAGTTTTTTTATAGTTTTTCAAATAAAAAAAAAGGGGCTCGTAATTGAGCCCCTTTAATCATTCACACCTCCTTGTTATTCAGGAAATGCTGCCCCAGTAGGTAATACTGAGAAGTCCAATACAATGAACTCAGCAGTTCTTGTTGGTTGTATGAATATCTGTCCAACTAACTGATTTCTGTCTATGACATCAGGTGTGTTGTTAGACTCATCCATTACAACTCTGAATGCTGACAATCCACTATTGGATTGTACTGATTCTAAGAACGGATTCACTATATTTAAGAACCTAGTTCTTGTAGCACTATCATTTTGTTCGAACACTAAGAATCTACTTGAAGAAGCAATAAATTTCTTCAATCTGATAAGTAGTCGTCTTACATTGATTCTATCAAGAGCAGATGGTTTAGCTTGTAATGTTTTTTGTCCAAACACCACAACACCTTGACCAGGAAATGTAGCAATCGGATTCACACGACCCTCATACAATCTATCTCTATCTGTATGAGTTAGTTTTTTCTTAGCCATTCTTACACTAGCTAATCCACCACGATTTAATCCAGCAGGAGCAAACCATTCGTGCGCCACATTATCTGTAAAAGCAATAACACCAGGAATTACTACTGATGGTGGCACCCACACACCCTCACCAGTATCTGGATCATCTATCTTTACCCAAGGATAATATGTACCAACATAGTTAGTATCTAATGTTTTGATATTACTAATTGCTGCAGCAACAGAGTCTCCCCAAGAAGAACCATCCATCACATAAAAAGCATCAGCTCTAGCTTCAACTTTATCTATTGCATGATTGGTAACTGATGGATGTAGACTATGATTTACACCAGGTGTTACTAGCATATTAATATCTATCTCATCTGGATTACTTACAGAGTTAATAGCCCTTCTCCAAGCAATAGAACCACTCTTAGCAGAAGTACTACAATCAAATCCCATCACATTAGCAGCTGTTATATCATTACCAGTATTCAAAAGAGCGTTTGGAGCTATACCATCAAATCCATACTGCATTGGTACAGCAAATTTCAACTGTACAGCAGAAGATGATATATTCAAACTGGTAGCAGAACCAGCAAACTCAGCACCATATTGAGTCTGTAGTGTTGTTAGATCAGCACCAGTACCGAACCCTTTCATATTTGTTAATAGAAAGTGAGCATTTACTCCAGTATCAGCACCCTTTGGAATCGGTGCCAGATATTGTCTAGCATCATTTATATCAATTTCAGAAAAATGATTTGGATTCAACTGAAATCCATAAGCAACATCAGGATTATATGCTCCTACATTAGTGTTCTTTTCTTGTACCCTATTTATTGAACCAGTAGGTACTTGAGCAGTAGCAATAATGGGTTCATATACTTTAGAAAATCCCATTGGTTGAGCATTTTTAGATGCTTTTAGGTTATCATAGTTAGCATCACCCACTCTAAGCCAAGCATGTCGATTTGGATAGTCTCCGTGCACTGTTATATTTCCATCGTTATCTACTTCTTGAAATTGATCACCAATTGCTTTAGCAAAATGTGTTGGTGAAGCAGGATCGAAATTCAATTGAGTCATTTCATTACCAACAGGATTACCCTCTACATCATAAAGTTGTAAAGAAAATTCAGCATAATTTTCAGCAGCATTTGTACTAGCAGCTTGTTTTACATCTTTTATTACTACATAATAATCATTAGTATTAGTACCATCCGATCTCATATAGAGTCTGAATAATTCATTACTGTTTTGGTCTAAAATCATAGGTGTGCGTCCAGCCATAGCACCACTACTTCCATTGAATGTGGTTACATATGTACTGGCATTTACACTTTGAGTAGCTCCTTCAAAATCAAATTCAGATGAAGCATGAACTTCAATACTCATACTAGCTGCAGAAGCTAGAGAACCAGCTTTGATTGATTGTGATACAGCAGTTCTAAAGAACTTATAAGTGTAAAGTGGAGCTGAAGTACCATCGATTGTTTGAATATTAGCATCTGTATCGACTTTCTTTGGTAAGTAATCAGCTGAATTAGCAGCTGTTTCCATTATACTTAGATTAGTAAGACTAGCAGTAGCATTTGAACCTATTAGGTTTATATCAATGTTACCAGCATGAAAGTCATTACCACGCGATGCTGAAACAGCACCACCTGTGTTATTTACAGCTGGTAAAAATGTTGCAACTACCTGTTTAGCTGCTCCAGCTGAACGACTCATCACCAAATTAACTCCATTAGCTTTATATCCGCCTAAATATCCAACTCTGACTACGGTTACTGAACCTGCAGACCTTAAATATTCTCTTACGGTGTAAGGTGTATAATAGTTTTTGGTATATCCACCAAAAGTATTTTCGAACTCTTGAAAAGTATTTATTTGTGTAGGAACAAATGAAGGACCTTTTAATGTAGGACCAACAATAGCAGCTCCAATTGCCGCAACTCCAGCAGGCAAAAAGGATAAATCTTTTTCACGAGTAAATACACCTGGACTGACAATTCTCTCTGCCATGTGTTTTCTCCTTAATTATTGAGGTTGTTAATAAATTTATATATAAGTATAAAGTAAATTTCCCAAATACACATATATACAAGTTTATTTTGGATCTTCTTCAGTATTACGAGGTGTAAATTCACCAGTCTGTGGATTTAACACTCCCTGACCATATTTGCTATTGAGACTCTCTAATAATTCTCTTTCAATCTTCTGAGTTTCAATATAATCTTGTTCAAGTTTATCTTCATTTTCCACAATCTGTTCCAATTGCTGTTCAATTAACAGCCTTTGAATTCTGAGTTGTCCAAAATTATCTCTTATAGTATTGTATTTTACACCCAAATCTGTAATAGATTTTAGTTCTTCTTCACTTACTTTGTTTGTATCACTCACATTATACTCCTATGTTATTTCTTTTCATTGAAAAAGAAGACTTGATATAGCCTTGAATTATCAATTGATTCACCAAAATATGAACCAGCCGTATGTAAATGTCTTCCATTCCATAAAATTAATCTGTTATATACATTTCCAATGTCATCTATTTTTTCAAATGGATGTGTGTCCCATTGTGCTTCATTACCTATGAATACATCATCAAGACCCTCATCCCTCATTTTTTTACCAGTATCTTTATGTTTCATCAACCAAGTACCTGTTCTAGGTGGTGCATCAGGAGTTAGAAAAATAACAGCAGCCCAATCTGTGGCATCACAATGAACTACTTGCCCAGTTGATGCTGGAGACCATTGGTAACATCCGTGCGTACCACCATCTCCACCCCATTCAGCATCTTCAGTTTTTATACCCAACAACTCTTCAAATACTGGTCTATAAACCTCTCCATATGGATAAGGTTTAGACCTAAGTCCAACCGAACCACGCTTTTCATATTCACTGTTAGGTATATTTAGTGCTATTTGCCTAACTTCATCTGGATTATCTAAAAAATTATCAACCACCACTATAGTTGGGTTATTACTTGGACGAACTATCGGTTGTGTAAGTCTATACATAGACTGACCTTTTTCTTTTTTAGCAGAATAAATGTCTCCACCCCATTTTTTTTCATTTTTCTCCGATTTATCTAGTATATCTTGTAAATTACCAAGATCTTTTCTAGTAACTTTGCCATCTCCTGTTTTCTGAGACTGAATAAATTTATCACCTAATGTAAGTTGTTTTTTATCGTTTACAGGCACCGCATTTTCACATTTTCTACATAAATCAAAGCATTGATTGTTTTCAGGTATAGCATCTTCAAATGATTGTTCATATAAATTACCAGTAATATGATCAAGACCATAATCCATACAACATAAAGATATATCACCGTTGGGTAGTAAAATATTATGATATAAATCTTCTACACACCCACAAGTCAACTCTACATCTTTATAATTCTCTTCATTGAACTTAGCAGCGTCTGATACTCTTCCAGCTACTCTTCTGAGTTCAGGCTTTACCATAGCCTCACCCCTCAAATTTCCAGCTCTAGACCACATTTGTGGTATATGAATCTCATCTTCAGACCAAAGATTCAAATCCAATATTTTATCATCAACTTTACCCATTGACATCAAATAAAAACTATTTAGGTTAGCTTCTTTTATAGCCTTTATAACTTCTATATATCGTTTAGTAACAGGATGTTTTGCCAGATGTTCTTCATCAGGTAAATGTAATGTAAAACCACCATTAGGACCATCATCATATGGTATATGTTTTATTTTTTCAACATCATCTATTGTCATACCAACTGCCGTAGTAAATACTGCAACAGGATGTCCCCTTTCATGAGCATATATCATCATATCAGAACAGTGTTTGTTCATAAATGGTTCTATGAAACCTGAAAATATTATCCTAACCTCTGTCGGTACTTTATCAATAGCTCTTTTAAAATCAGCCATAGACATATACCACATCTCATCATTATATGATTTTTTTAGTATTTCTTGTGGACAAAAAACACAATCAACTACGCATCCTTTTTTTGGTATAACAGTTGTAATTTCTAATGTAGGAAATTCGGTTACACTCCACTTAGGATTAGCCTGTTCACTTTCGATATTTGGTATGTCATCAGGATCAGGAACAATTTCTTCCAATATAGGTTTTTCTAATTCTTCTTTTTTTTCAGGCCATCCTATATTATTCAGATTAGAAACAACTAGCTCTGTATAAAATGGATTCATCGTATGATTCATATGTAAATCATATAATATTTCTCGCGATTCTTCTATTTTTTGAGCATGCCACCCATTTACAGCTTTCTGAAATAATAATCTATAATAATCATACTCAAATGGTAATTTTGTTACTCTTCTAGCATTATCTTTATGACTTATACCAATTGTACAGTAACTATAACATTGAAATGGTTCATCAATTTCCATCGTTTTGGATAATAAGTAATAAGCCTCTGGTCTATTTGGCAAAACACTAATTGCGTGATACAAACAAACTTTAGTATGTATATTTCTATTTCCTTGAAAGAAAAAACATTGTGAAGCTAAACATAAACTCTCATATACAATATTACTATCATCGGACATCTCCGCTATTCTATTCAAATATGACATAGCAGAAGCATATTGTTTTTCGTCATAATACTCTCTTGCTAAATCTAATTGAATTCGTATATTGGTAGTGTCTTTACCATAATCTTCCAGTAATGATTTTATTTTTAGATTCACTTACTATACTCCAAATTATTATCAAACCATTTATCCAAAACATCACACTTCACTTCAAGTAAATGTGCTGAGTTATCTTCAAATCCAAATGTTATATAAAAAGAATCTTCGAGTCTGTCCATACCACAACAAAACTCTATCTGTCCATTCATAAAACTAAATGGTTTAGAAACTCTTTGTACAACAAAATTTTTATCCCAATGTACTAATCTGTGACTATATATAGCATCTTTGTTTTCATCACATCTACCCTCAAATCTCCACCAATTAGTATCGTGTAGTACAGCAAAATATCCACCATTATGTGTTATCAGTTGAGAAGAACCCCTCATATTGCCACTAATATCTAATTTTTCTCCTACTGTTATCAATTGACATTCTCCAGTTTTAGGATCTGCTTTGACTAATCTAGTAGGATTCGAATCCATAATATAGTGAAATGGTAAATCTCTAACTGGCATCCAATTCTTTTCACAATAAGCATCAGGATTTGTTGGGTGTTCTATTCTTACTCTTGAAACTTCTCTTGGATTATTTTCTAAATCTACTATCTCAGATAACTCCATTCTTCCTTGACCATTTTCTGTTGTATCTCTTCGAACTCCCGTAACATATATTTTATTGTCCCAATTTACTAATCTAGCATCCTCTAATCCTACAAAATCCCAAATCGGATCAAGGTCTAATGACATATGTATTTTTTTAAAAGTTGGATTCTCTTTCCACGCACCTAAATAATTATCCGTAATAAGTCTATGATCATTTTCTGGATGAACATATGTTAAAGGACCCCATCTTGATTGATACTTACCACCCTCACCCATCCATTCTGTAGCACCTATGGAATGATAAAGAGTGTAGTTTAACATCCTTATATTTATATAAAGTTTTTCATTGTAATTCAATATACTAGGATTTGCCAAAGCAGTACCATTAGTATTTTCGTGAGGTATGATCAAAGGATGATTTATACCATATTTTGATAATGATTCAGCAAACATTGACATAACTATTTTCCCTCAAAAATAAACTTTGTTTTTCTAACATCTTTTTGTTTTTCATGCCCCTCTACTTTAGAAAAAGTTTGCATATAATGATCAGGCCATAATTTCATAAGCCAAGTAGTGAGTATGTATTTATCATCCGATTCTGGAGTTTGTGCGTAATGTACATAAGGCCACATACAAGGAAATGTTAAGTGTTTTCCTTCTTCACATTTTATACCAGCACCCGCAAATGGAAATACAGTTCTTCCACCCTCTTCTACATCATTTAGATAAAACATACTAACAAACATTCTATTACCGTATTCGTAAAGATGTGATCCTTCAGTATGCCAAGACTCATAGTGTCCAACACCTTTATCATACTTATGTATTTCCCATACAGGATAATATGCTCCACCAGCACCCAATTCTGATGGATTATAATGTTCTAATAATCCATACTTTTTAGTGTATTGTAATATACAATGGTCTGAAGCGGTTACTATTTTAGAAATAAAATGTTCTCCCTTTTCTCCAGGTTTAAGTTCAGGCAAATCTAATAAATTAAGTTCACCCGTATTCTTATATTTATTATCTAATCCCTTATGAGTTAGTCCGTGAAATGTTTTTCCTTTACCATTATAATCTTCATAAAAATCTATAAGTTCTTTACAAAAATCTGATGATAATGCTTTTCTTGTTTGGTGTACAGAATCCATAAATTGGTCAAGTTTTTTAGTTTTATATTGACCACCTTTCATTTTTGCATCAGGAGTAACATCATCTATCTCAATTCTAGGAATTCGATTTGTTGTCTTATATTCCATTGAATCTAAAGGTTTCACATATCCTTTATTTTGTTCTTTCATATCATATGAAATTTTCATAGTCTTTAGTTTTTCCGTTTCTATAGGATAAAAGATTTTTTCCATTTTATCTGATAGTTGGAAATTGAAAATTTCAGGATCAAATCTATGATGTTTTGTTTGTTCATCATTGGCAATTACATAATGAAGAAATAACTGTGAATACCAGTCTCCCTCAAATTGATTTCTATAATGTGTTGTATTATGTCCAAGATAAAAAATAGCATCCCCTGGTTTTTGTATTATTTCCACATCATTTTTATTTTGCATATCAGTTATATACATAGGGTATTGATGTGACTGTCCTAAATTTACTGATAATGAAATCTGACACCAAGGCCAATCCGTATGATTTGCTAATTGAGCACCTCTCAAATATATTCTCTGATAGGAATATATAGGAACTAATTCTTCATCAACGATTTTAGATATCTGTGGCAAAAAACTATACATTGTATTTTGCCAAATAGGATTTGAATTTACATTCCAAGTAGCTGGATGTAACTTTTCTTCATTTTCTATATCAGCAGCTAAATGTAATCGATTTAAACTCATTTCCTCAACTACCTGACTCATATAAAAATCAACTTGTTGCTTTGTAAAAAAGTTTTCTACTATAGTATAGCCATTTACATATAAAGAATCATTCATTATCTGTTCCCATAATTAACTAATTGTATATCCGATTCAGTTACGAAATTAAAAGAAACAGTTACTCTGTTCTCATCAGATATAAATGGATATACAGTATGTAGCAAATGTGCTGGAAATACTAAAAACATTTTTTCCTTTGCTGCTATTCTAAAAGTTCCTTGTTCAAAATAATTTGCAGAATTATAAACCAATTCTAATATACCATCATCCGTATTACCTGGCTTTGAATCAGGCGCACCGTGATTTCTTTTTATATTTTTATTTGCTATTATATCCGTCAAAAAATTCTCATCTAAATTATTGAAAAAGAAGACTGTTGTTATATTACAATACGGATGATAGTGAATTGGATTATATTCATACTTTTTCATATTATTTACCCAGCCACCTACTTGAGTTACTTTTACTGGTGAATTTACTATTGAATCCAAATCGTTTTGATCATTATTATATTTATCTTTATCAAAGATTCTAGCTATCAATGATGTACAATATTTATTTACTAAAGCTTCAAGAAACTCTTCTGTTCTAGTTTGAAATATAACATCTTTTCCAACAGACCACTCTTCATCAAGTCTTCCCGATAGTTGTATTGTATGTGTCCTACCCTTTTCTTTTATTACTTGATTTACTATTCCCTTAAACTCTTCGTATATGCTATCTGGCACATCACCGACCATTATACTAGGACCAAATGGTGAAACTAAATCATATTGTATTTTTTCTACTCTTTTATCTGACATATAACAACTTCTATACTATAAATATAAATATAACCTAAAAACATCAAAATAAAATTTTTATAAACTTGAAGTCACGTAAGTAGCTACCCAATTAGAGTCACTTTCAATTATACTCTTTGTTGTTTGATTTATATCATAGACCCACACACATCCCACTAAACTACTGGTATTAAAAGTGGTAGAACTATCCATCAAAGAAGCAGCACTCCATTTACAATTCCATGCACGACTAGTAGATGTATTATATAAAATTCCAGGATGAGCATAATCTTCTTCTTCTTCGCTATCTGTTAGCGTAACAAATTTAGTCTTATACAACGAGCCTGTTACAGCACCATTATATGGTTCTACATAAATGTTTCCATCACTTCCTGAAAAATATAGTGGCATATTTCATTCCTATGTTGGATCATCCATCTGTACTGCTGACATAATATCGTATGAATGATAATGAGTTGATGATGGTGTTGTCATAGCTTTAGCTGCTCTAAAACCACTACCATAATTAATATGGTATGTACCATCGTCAACACTAACTTGATTATTGTTTTTAATTATGTTTGCTGTTGTTGTTCCTGTCGGTGCCATACCAACTTTCCAAGTATATGTAGATGAACGACCAGTTCCAGCTCTATGCCAAGACACAACAAAATCTTGAGTTGTTCCCTCTGTGTAAGCACCTGCTGTAGAACTAGCAAGTGTTGTTATAGTTGTCGTATTATCTCTTCTTCTAATCATTATTTGTCCTGAAAGTGGATCAGCCGAGTCTCTAACCTGAATCTGATAAGCTTGTGTGGTTATTGCTGGATTAGTATGATTGACGGTATTCATATTTGCGTAGAAATTCATATCTTTATTATTAGTAGTATTCATAAAAAATCTAAATCTCCACGCAACACATTGAGTTGTAGGTACATTATTAATTGTAATATTGCCTGTTTGGTCAGTAGTTTTACAAAACATACCATAAGTTTGATCAGTATTAGAAAATCTTATTTCATCTGAAACTATTGATGGTGTACCATATGTTGTCCATATAGGTCTATCATTTACTGTTGCTGGTGACTGATTCGTTTCACCCAAAGTAGTTATAAATTTTGCAGGGTCTTCAAAAGCAGTGCTGTTGAATTGAGTTCTAGCATCAGTAGATACATCATTACCAGCATTTATAATAGCACCATCATTCCAATCTTCAGCCCAAAAAGCACTATAAGCAACAGCAATATCATGATCATAACTATAAAATTCTGATATTGCGTGTGGCGCAACACCATCTGGTCTATCAGCAGACGCATTTCCTGTATTTATTGTGGCTACAGTACCATCTGACATAGAAGATAATTCAAGATCATTATCTTCTAAATCACTTTCAATATCCCAACTATGATTGTAATCATTCTCCTCAAGTTCCCCAAAAATACCTGAGAAAGTCAATGGTCCACTACTTGGTACAGCCATTATTTATCTCCCTTTAGTTCGTCAACTTGATTTTTCAATTCTTTTATTGCTTCTACTAATAATGGTACTATTTTTTCATACTGAATCGTTAGGTATTGTTCACCTGTTTTAGACATACCTTGTACACTATCGACATCGAATGGTGCTGGTCTTACTGCCTCAGGAAGAACTTCCTTAAGGTCTTGAGCAAACAAACCAACCATTCTTTCATCTCTATCATATCCAACAAGTTTATGTGCTTTTTGATTCCAGTTATATAATATACCTGATAGTTTTTCTATCTTTCCTAACGGATCTTTAATTACTTCAACTCTGTCTTTCAACCTCTTATCAGAAGCATATGCCGTAATTTCACCCGTAGCACTTACAGCACCTGTAACTGTTAGTGTGCTTCCATCAAATGTCAAGTTAGCTTCACCAGTTACTGAACCATCCCCATCAGCAGTTATAACTCTGTTATTCGTATCACCACTTATAGATAAAGCACCTGAAGCACCTTGAGTTCCTGTAGTTCCTGTAGCACCTTGAGCACCATTACTACCATTAGAACCATTCTTACCTTGAAGTCCTTGAATACCTTGACTGCCAGTTGAACCACTTGTACCTTGAATTCCTCTAGCACCTTGAGCACCAGTAGCACCTTGAGTACCAGTAGCTCCTTGAGTTCCAGTAGCACCTTGAGTTCCTGTAGCACCTTGAGCACCCGTAGCACCTTGAGCACCTTTAGCTCCTTGAATTCCTTGAGAACCATTACTACCATTCGAACCCGCAGCCCCTTGTGTTCCTGTGGCACCCTGAGTTCCAGTAGCCCCTTGTGTTCCTGTGGCACCTTGAGTTCCAGTAGCACCTTGAGCTCCTGTAGCACCTTGAATACCTTGAGCACCTTTTAATCCTTGAATACCTTGAATACCTTGCGTACCAGTAGCACCTTGAGTTCCAGTAGCACCTTGTGTTCCAGTAGCCCCTTGAGTTCCTGTAGCACCTTGAGTACCAGTAGCCCCTTGAGTTCCAGTCGCTCCCTGCGTACCAGT
>CETC01029259.1_pt1 | contig 20842 bp, 16 predicted proteins | sample 326911 | NCBI WGS metagenome assembly CETC01 (sample SAMEA2622694, study PRJEB7988) | marine metagenome | isolation source: saline water (ENVO:00002010), including | reverse complement strand
GAGATACGCAAGGCCATTTATACCACCAATGCCATTGAGTCGCTGAACGCGTCACTGCGCAAAATCACCAAAACTCGCCGGTCGTTCCCGAACGACGAAGCCGTCATGAAGGTGCTGTACTTGGCCTTGCATCAGGCTTCAAAAAAGTGGACTATGCCCATACGCAACTGGAAGCCAGTGATGGCGCAGTTCGAGATTATGTATCTGGATCGGATTTAACAGTGAAACCAGCCATTTACACAAAAATCTTTTACAGTATCCCTTTGGGCTGGGCGCTATATGTAGGACAGAAAATGCAGAACCTATCAAAACTAGACATAGCATTAGTGCAGCTTGAGCGGGCGATTGTTCTGGCTCTTGATGATTCTGACTTTATTTCTGCGGTCACCCTAGCGGGTGCTTCGGAAGAGATATTGGGAAGCTTGCTAAACTTGGAAGACAGACAATCCTCCTATTTGGGGCTTAAACGAATGCTCGATTACGTCCATGAGAGCGTTCGGGCTGAGAAGTTAAGTGATAAAGAGTTTAATTTTCTGGCAAATGCTGTCCGCAACCACTTTAAGCATCACTGCAACGAGGAAATGATAGAGGTTGAACCGGAACAAGAAGCCTGCAATATGATACATCGCGCTATTAGCAATTACATCTCACTAGGGCACGAGCACACAAAAACAATGAAACGCTGGCTAAATGAGTGCCACCTTTCACCCATGTACCCAATTGGGGAACTATATAACAAATAGCTACGGTTTGTTCCAACCTTGGCGGCCTCTTCCAGACAGGTTTTTTGCACCACATAAGCTGGCCGCTGCACAATCGCGTTAACGTCCGCTATTGGCACTGTGCAGACCGTCCTCCCTTTAAAATCGCATAATCTGAGTTTTGCCCTACACTAGAGTAAGCCAATATCGGCATAACCTAGAAAAGGAGAGTTCTATGGCTGTTAGACATACGCCCGAATCCGGAGAGAGCGTTGTTCATCAGGGCCGAAAAGGTGGAAGAACTGGGTGCGGTGAAGATACGACTGTCAAACCATCGCATTGGAGCAACACTACCGCGCCGGTAACCTGCAAACGAAATGGCTGCAAAAACTGAAGCCAATAAAAAGGGCTAGCATCAAGCTAGCCCTACTTTGTCGAATATTGATTAGCAGCCACTTCAACTGTCCAGTGTCATATCCTGCGTAAATGGTTGGCCTTTTTCATCGTGCTCTGACAGGTAATTAAAGTGCCAGATAATGTCGGCCGAGACTTGTCGGGCTTCCGCATATTTATGGATAAAGTCATTTACCATGTAGCGATACCTTGGAAATTCAGAGCTGAATTCGAACGCTTTCAACAGGTCAGATACACGCTCGTCATGCTCAAGATTAAGACGCCCTTCGGCCGCACTGAAGGCATAATGGAAAGCCAAGTCCTCTGATTTAAGTGGCCATTCGTCCATATTTTCAGGAAACAATGAGTACGCCAGTCGGTACTCAGAGCATACGCACCCCACAGACGCGAAGTATTGCAGAAGTCCCTGCACTTCCGCCGAGGGTTTCAGTAAGTTATAACCCCTAAATGTTGGCTTGCGGTATAAGACAAGCTCACCATCGGTGTGGTGAAGCTGGCTTTGTATTTCCATTTCAGCTTTTTCCAGTAATTCGTCAGGCGCTAAACCGACAAAACTCACAAGTTTAATGGTCATATGTACCTCTCTTTAAATCGGTATTAAGGACTACGCTTTGGACGCACCAAGTTTTCCGCGAAGCTCTGCGTTTTCAATCAGTAACTGCGCGTTTTGCTCAGCCAGCGTGTCCCGCTCGGTTTGTATTTCGTCGAGCTCATCCTCGAGCTTTTCAACGCACTCTACGGCTGACTGCTCGCTTTCCTCGTAGTCGCTAATTGCTGCGGCATGATTCGCCTCGATACTTTTAAGACGTCGCTCGAATAGGCTTTGCGCATCACCGTAGGCGGCAATCGCCATATGCTTCATGGCCTGCGATACCTTCTCAATAAGCAACTCAGCTTCCTCCGCATAGGCGCTCGGTAGGACATCAAACGACAGGTCACTCCGTTTTGCTGGGTAAAGCGGCTCGTCACGATTACCCTGGTAGTTTTCCCAAATGGATTTGATGCGAGCAAGGCCGCCTCGGTCACCTAACTGGACACGAATGGCGCCCGCATTCGGGCGCTTCCCTCGTTTCTCCAGTGCTAAACCGGCATCGATGATTTGCTGCTCGCTGACTTCTGGATGGCGTGCCATAAATCATTCCTCTTTAACGAAATTAATTAAATTAAAGAAATTAATGATTGGCTGAGGTGACGGGCACGCCCATTTCCGCATCGGCCAGAAAGGCCATGGACTGCTCACCCTCGATGCTGAAATGCTTTGAACGCTCCAATGCGTCAATCAGTAACAGCTTGTCGCCTCTGGTTGATGAGCCCTCCGGTATTAGCGCTATCCATGCTTCCCGAAGGCGTTCAGCCAGCAGCGGCGCTTTTGCGTCGAGTTTCCTTAATGCCTTCGCGCAAAGCTCCAGTGTCAGATGGTGCGGGTCAACGCGGCATCCTAACCGGGTCGGCCTCTGCTGGTTCGTTAAGGTTTGAGTTTTTCCGATATCGTGCAGTAGCGCAGCAACAATGGCTGTGTCTCGCTCAATCGGCTTGAACGCTTGCACACCCAAGATATTCCAGGCCACGTTAATCGAGTGCTCAAGGAGCCCTGCTCCGCAACTGTGGTGTCCATTCAAAGAAGCGGGACATTCAAGATAGGCCGCCGCTACATGCTTTTGTAGCAACACATCACACAGAAACTCTTTCATGACATCTGACTCAATACGACTTTCCATCACAAGCAGCGCTTTAAAGATATCCGGCCGCGGGCATTTGGCTAAGGGCAATGCGGCCAGTGATGTGCCAATGGTTTCGCAGTCGTCTGCACAGGCAAGCAACTTGCAGACGCGAATGCTGTGCTCGCCAATGATGGATTTGGCGACTTCAACATGGACCATCGTGTCCACTAATATCGCCTCATTTTTCAGTTGTTCGTATCGAGCATAGACCTCAAGCGTACCGGAGCTGTCAGAGAGGGTTAGTTTGCATTTCTCCTGCGCCTGGGATGTCTGGACATACTCAACATCGCACAGATAGTAGCGCCCTGAAAACCGCATGTATTCCTGCGCATCGATAAGTAGTGGTTGAATGGTGTCGTTCACAGTGATGGTTGTCATCGTATTCATAATAATTCTCCAGAGTCATTAAATCGGTATTGCGGTAACGCGAGCGTGCACTTACTCCGCGTCAGGTTTGAAATCGTTGAAGTTGGATTTAAGCAGTCGCTCAAACGCAGAGCCGTCTTGACGGGTGAGGTTCGGCACATAACGCGAGTAGACCCGAAAGAGCATTTCAGTCGTTGAGTGCCCCATCTGCCGCGCAATCCACTCAGGGCTCTCCCCTGCTGCCAGCCAAAGCGTGGCAGCGGTGTGACGCGTTTGATAAGGACGGCGTTTACGCAAACCCAAGTGCCGAAGCAGCGGATACCAGACACGTTTGGTGACGTTGTTATGGGACAGTGGCGAGCCGTTGCGCGTACAAAATACGTACTGCTGGTCGCCAGTTGCCTCATATTGATGTTTCAGAGCATCAAAGACCAACTCGCTCATGTCGATGGCGCGAAACGACCCATCGTTTTTGGTGCTTTGTGTTTCACCGTTAACGATGGTGCTGCGCACCATGATTTGCCGGCGCTCAAAATCCACTGCATCCCATTGGAGCCCATCGATTTCCGCTGTCCGCATGCCGGTAAAGAACCGCACCGTGTATTAGTCCCGAAAATCGGCGCGGACCTTCTCGATGATGAGGCGCACCTCATCGATGGTGAATGGCTCGACATCTGTGCGCGGCACCTTAAGCGATTTAATTCCCTGGTAAGGTGAGCTAAAATTGTAGCGGTTGGCTGCCTCATTCAAAATCATGCGCAAAGGCGTCATGATGTGGTTTATCCGCGACGGAGATAGCGACTTGTTGCTTCGGGATGTAACTTTGGCGAGTGAGGCCCGAAACTCAAGTACTTCCGCTTTGGTGATGCGGCCAACTTCTCTTTCTCCAAAGGCCGGTACGAGATACTTATCCAGTGTATTTCGCACCGTGTCAGCGTGTGATGTTCGCCACTGAATGCGCATTTCAGCAAACCATGTATTGGCAAAGTCACTGAACAACGGCGTATCAAGGTGCTGACTGCGCACCTGCGTCTCTTTGAACTGCTGCGCCTTTGTGCTTCCCGGGAAATGCTTACCATAATCAAAGGTGCCGAGAGTGATTTCCGCTTCAATCCGATCGAGTAATTTCTGTACTCGTTTACGGTTTTCTCGCGTGTCCTCAAGTGAGGTTTGTTCACGACACCGTTTGCCCCGATAACTAAAATCAATAACCAAACGGTTATTCTCCTTACGAGCGTATATTCTAGCCATGAGCGACACCTCCTCGCGCCATTGGGATCGATAGTGAGTCATCAGAGCCGCTCATCATGTCGCTCTGAATAGTTTCCCAAATAAAAAGAAGCTTGCGCCCTCCGAAAGGACGAATGTAATGAATCCCCTCCAACAAGACGGAGTCCTTAAACTGCTCCCTAATTGTTCGAGGGTCATATTTGATGCGCTCAGATAATTCTTCAGTGGTAAGGTATGTTCTATTCATGCTATTCTCCTAGTATCTTGAAAGAGCAAAAATGATGCTCTAAAGACACATTATATGCCTATTTAAAACTTGTCAAGCATTTTTGAGTCTCTAGAGAATTAAAATGGGTCGCCAAAATGATAAAATGCAGCTTTGCGGAGCTTTTAGGGGCACGGAAATTAAAGATAGCGGATGTAGTCAGAGATACGGGAATTAACCGCAGTACTCTGACCCGCCTTTATCACGAAACAACGTCACGAATTGACTTCGATACACTGGAGACGCTTTGCCGTTACTTGGAGTGTGAGATTGGCGAATTATTGAAAATAGTTGATGAGTAGGTAAGTTGAAGTAAGTGTACGACGATATTACGTTAGGAAGAGTTGGCACGATACTCTTAAATACTCTTTTTCCTAGTTCGAAACTTGGGCCATCGATTCCAGCTTGTTTTTTGGAGCATACCTCAAGTGAACTCTAGGCTTGACTAACCAGTCTTTGTTATTCATTTTTCTATCAAATTGTTTTAGTGTTAGGTTCCATAACATAGTCGCTTGGTCTAAAGTTGGTGGTTGGTACGCAGACAAGTAATGGACTAAATAGACTATTTAAACCGAATGTGTTTGATAGAAGGTTAGTATCAAGATATTTTCAGGTACTAGTAGACTGTGAGAATTCGAAGCCCCAAATTTACTCTGTCAAAACAACACAACAACTTAGCGAGTTAAAAATTCGTAAGCCAGGGAAAATTAACGATGGATATAAGCGAACTGTATAAGGCTGAAGCAACCACTCCTTTTAACAATTCAATATCGTTCTCTACCAGAGCAGGCTTTAGAATCCCCGAGTATCAACGACAATACGATTGGTCAGAGGAAAACATCGAACGACTTTACACTGATACGTTGAATGGTCTGAATCGAGTGAAATCCTCACATGATTCTTCGATTTATACTTTTCTTGGTTCAATAATAATGGTCGAAGAAAAATCAGTAGATCCTGATTTTGAGGGAGTTTCCTTGTCTATCGTAGATGGGCAACAACGCTTAACAACTTTGTCGCTATTTGCATGTGCTATTTACGAAAAGCTCAAAGCAGAGAAGAGTAAAGAGTATAACAGGGGCCTTAGGCCTGAAGTCTCTTCATGGCTAGAAAAAGAGCTAGAACATCTACTAGGCTGTCTATATTATTGCGTTCTTGGTGTTCAACAAATTCCCCCATCATACTCTTACCCATACCCTAGAATAGTAAGAAGCGAAGATATAAGAGGAAAAAATTTACAGACCTCTGACTATAAGTCTCCAATTGCCTGCCTTTTCTTTAAATTTAGTAATTATGTAGAAAGCAGTGATACCGAATATAATGTATCTAAAATCAAGAAATTGAAGGGTGGAAAAAAGGTTTTCGATAAATATCAGTATATACGCAAACTTTTAAACAATTTAAATAATCCGGAGTGGTACGATGATACCGATTCGGAACTTTTTGACGTACGTAATATTGAGCGGAAACAGGTACGAAGCCTTTTCTCCAAACTTGAAAGCTGCATTCCTAACCAAAGCGACCAAAATAAAGCCCTTAGTGAGTTGACGAACTCTGCTGATCATCATGATTTTATAAGGTCCCTACTTTTTGCTCGATACTTTTGTGATTACATAGTTTTTACGAAGGTAGTAACTCAAGATGAAGGTGCAGCGTTTGATATCTTTGACGCTTTAAATACAACTGGTGAGCCACTAACCGCATTGGAGACGCTCAAACCAAGAGTATTACAGTTTGAAAACCGTCACGGTAAATTTGCAGGATCCGAGTCTGAGCAAGCTTGGGTTAAACTTGACGAACTAATAGAACAAAGGTTTCTGGATACTAAAATAAAGCAGGCAGAAACCAAGGAGCTAGTAGTTTTATTCGCGCTTTATCAAGAAGGAGAGAAATTAAGTAAAGAACTTGCTGGACAACGTAATTTTTTACGAAATAGCTTTGATGCTGCATCAGATAAAGATCTCGCGTCAGCTCGAGCTTACATGGCATCCTTCGCAAAGCTTGCTGAGTTTAAAAGGTATTACTTCGAAAACGACGGTATTGAAGAGCTAAGCCGCTTCCACAAGGGAGGCAATTTAGACTTAGCTCAACTTCTTGCCTCTTTTCTCAAAAACATGAAGACGACTATGGCGCTTCCATTGCTTTGTAGGTATTGGAGCAGTGAATTAAAGACTGACGGAGATAAAGAGTTTTTAGACGTTTTTAAAGCCACTGTTGCTTTTCTGGTTTTAAGAAGAGCCTTTACCGGCACAACAGATGGTGTAGATGGTGTTTTTCGAGATTTAATGGCCATTAAATCAGGAAACAATAAATCCCAAAAATTTGGCTTCTGCATTAGTAACACTTCAACCCGATATCTACCTTCGGTCAATGAACTCAAAACAATTTATACTAATCTCCTGACGAAAAAAATAAAGCACCTAAATAAAGAAAACTGGGTAAACCATGTTTCAGAAAACCCATTATATAAACAGTCTAAACAACTCGTAAGATTCCTTACTTTTGCAGCAGCCGACTTCTCATCACCTTCGAGTGAAGCTGGCTTATTGAGTCGAGAGGGCGTGAAAAAAGACTACAGAAGATCTTTTCTTAACTATATGCTTTGGTCTTCAGACCTATATGCCACAGTTGAACATGTAGCGCCAGAATCAGAAAAGGAAGGTGACTGGGATCGGGCAATATACAGAAACCAAATAACGCGCCATACTCTAGGAAACCTGACGCTTTTGCCGAGTAAAGAAAACTCGAGCATTGGAAACGCGTCGTGGGAAAAGAAACGATTATTTTACTCATGCTTAACATCAGAAACTCATGAGGAACATCTAAAAAGGCTTGAGCTAGCTAGGAAACAAGGAGTAAATCTATCTAAAAGTCTATTAAGACTTTTAGAATCTGGAGACCTTTTACCATTACTTATCCCAGTACAAGGCGTAGATAAGTGGAATAAGGAACTAATTGAAAAGAGAAGCAGAAATATAGCTGAACTAGCGTGGGATAAGTTGTGGCCTTGGGTAAACCCCGACGACAGTTGAAACTGTTTGGATAAATAGACATCATTTTCGCGAAAAATGCAGGAGCTATAGAATTGATTTACCTTGATAGCGTGGCCTCTTATCCATCACTGCCTGAGGTTGATGAAACTTTATACTCGACCGCAAAAAATAACTTTGCTAACCCCTCATCGTCCCATTCACTCGGCGAGCAAGGAAAGGAACTAGTAGAAGGAGCACGCGAGGCTACGGCAGATTCGATAGGGGCGCTTTCTAGTGAAGTCGTTTTCACTAGTGGCGCAACTGAAAGTAATAATTTGATAATAAAAGGCGTCATTTTACCTTTACTGCTAAAGGGTCAAAAGCCTCATTTAATTACGTCGATTCTCGAACATAAATGTGTACTATCAATAAGTCGGTACCTAGAGTCTTTAGGTTGTGAAGTGACTTATCTTCACCCAAATTCGGATGGGGAAATTCAGCCATCTATCGTTAAAAGTGCATTCAGGGAAAATACAGCCTTAGTCTCAATTATGCATGTGAATAATGAGTTAGGAACCATAAACCCTATCGCGGAAATTGGTGAAATTTGCATGTCTGAGAAGATCCCCCTACATACTGATGCCGCGCAAAGCTACCTGAAGCTTGAAACAGATGTTGATGAGCTAAACGTTGACTTTATGTCGTTATCATCCCATAAGGTGGGTGGCCCGAAGGGAGTTGGCATAGCCTACATAAGAGATTTAAAAGACCTTGATATTAGCCCAGTTGTTCATGGTGCTGGCCAAGAATTCGGTTTAAGAGGCGGTACATTACCAACCCCTTTGATCGCCGCATTCGGTGTAGCTATTCAATCATTTTCAAAATACTATACTTTAGAAAAAACTAACAAGTTAAAAAAACAGCTCCTCGAGGGGCTTGAAAAAGCGAACATAAAATACAGAATTAATGGCGGACGCAATGTTATACCGTCTTGTATCAGTCTTACGCTAAGTAGCTCTAATATCCAAGCACTCCTTAGATGCAATCACGCCTCATTAGCCTTATCTCAAGGCTCCGCATGCTCTGCTAGGTCGATCGAACCCTCTCATGTTTTAACAGCTCTTAACTTCGATCGAGAACAGGCATCTAAAACACTAAGAATTAGCTTTAGCCATAAAAATACAGGGGAAGATATAAAAACCTTATTAGACGAAATAATAAAGTTTACAGGTAACTGATTAACCCAATATGTTAGCCTAATTGACCCGACTGGTATGATCACTATTTTATAAACGTTTGACCACATACGTTAAGCTACACTGCGTTGAGCTAATAGAGTAACCAGTTACCTATACGAGGTTAGTTATTTATAGCAAGTTATGCAAGCTCCGCCGCCCTCGACATCGTCATAAATTTCATCGATATCGCTAGACTCATAAACTCCTTCGATATCACCTAAAAGCGCGTTCCGCCTTTTCTTTTTCTTAAATCGTTCAACTTTTTTCTCATGATTCTCAATAATCTGAGCACGTCTCTCTGGATCTTCCAGAGTCTCTAACGGCTCACCTTTTCCCATCCAGTAAAACCTTTCTCCAGTGACGTTATTACCCTCGCCTTTCTCGAATTCTTTTGCTTGTTCAAATAGATCGGGATGGTTCTCTTTCAAACGAATCCACTCTATCTTTTTTTGGTAGAAACAAAACGAGCAACCTGAACGGGAGCGCCAACTATAGTAATCGGGTAAGTCTAATCCATTTCGTTGGAGAATATTTTCAATATCCGACTTTACTATACCGTCCTCTCTAAACGGCATAACGGTAGTAATCGGTTTATCAATAGTTAAGAGCCCTGTTCTGCTTGGTTCATCAGCTCGAATACCAACATAATTTACAATGCGATACCCTTCTTTGATGAAGTTGTCAGCCCACTGCTCAAAAGGTTTTAATTTAAGCTGAACAGTACACCAGCGATCTCGCTGAGACGGAAGAAAATTCTGATGCTTCTTAAGCAATGATTTAAAGTCTAGCTCCCCTCGTCCATCTATGTCATTTAGTGAACGAGCATTCAGCCTGTGAATAAATCCTAAACGCTCCTCGAGCTTGTCAATGAAATCATTAGTTTCGGGAAGTTCATACCCGGTGTCAGTAAAGAAATAGTCGATATCTAAGTCAGGGCGAGTTTCTTTCATGTAAAGAGCCAGAGCACTGCTATCTTTTCCCCCTGAGAGTCCAAGAACATGTTTTATTTTTTCACTCATTAGTTCCCTCCAAAGCTTCGACAGGATGCATAAGCTCACTAAGTAACTTAACTAAAACCTCTCTTTTTAGATCGTTAGAAAGTGGTGTAAGTTCCTTGCTCAAAGATTTCAGAAGCCCCTCTATTTCAAGAGCGTTTTCTGAAGTCTTAGATATGTGACCCTCAAGCTCAACCAAAGCACCAGTTTCATCAGTTGTAATTAATCCAATAGGTTTTGCTGCAGTTTTCGACGTCAGTTTTGTGAAAGTCTCCTCTCGCCTAAACTGACGACACAAGTTATAAATTTCATGCAGCCCGTTATTGATATGCTTATCCGTCCAACTCCGCTCAGCCGCTCCGAGTGCTGTTGATACAACCCACTCAAATGAGTTTTTGTTGTTTATATATCCAGTCAAACGGCTTGCGAATTCCTTTATAGACGGCCTGTGGGCGGCCTTTGCGACCCGCTCACTTCTTTTGGCGAGCGCCTGGTCAAAGCTCCCACTTAGCTCTTGCCTGACAATCTGTTTAAATGCATCAACCAGAAGTGTGTGCTGTGATGTTAATTCGTCTATTGCTGACTTTAAGCGTACAGACAATTCATCAATAGATTCTTCAGATCCCTGGCCCTTCTTGGGAATGTTGAAAATTTCAGGAATATCTTCAAGCACAAGCTTGTATGGGTCATTTGCTCTCAGCACACTATTTCGGAGGGCCTTAGCCTCTTTAGATAGTTCGACGCTCTTTTCTTCACCGTCAAAAAGATGGCCTGAGGTTTTCTTCACCCAAGGCGGCAAAGTATGGATTAGCTTCACAATATGCTTTGCTAGTTCTAGAAGGTTCGAGTCTTCCTTTGACTGCAACTCCGCAGCTGTTGCAATGCTGCGAACCACGTTGGTTTGGATCGAATCAATCTCAAAATACCTTACTGCAACCTCGTGAGAATGCTTATGTAACTTCTCAACAATAACTTCATCGAGCTGAGGTATGAATATAAAGCTTTGAGTTGAATCCTTGTCGTAAAAAGCTACCTTTCCCTCTAGAGATTTTAGTAGAGCTAAGGCATAAATACGGCAAAGGCCAGCTGTCAAACCGAAAGGCGGACGCATCCACATTTCATAAAGCTCTGACAAAGTAACCATTTTGTCTGCCGATTTGATAAAGTTAAAGCCACTTTCCCATAGTCTATAAGCATCTTCGAATTCTGCTTTTAATTCAGGACTCCAGTCAGATACAAACGCATACCCACACGGAGTCTTCTGGTGCCAACCTTTGCTTTTCAATACGGATAGATAAACACCTTTTTCCGGCGGGAAAGTATTCTCATCAAAACCAAGATCAGACTCATGCTCGCTATTCAGCATTGCGAGCATCAGCTTGTTCGTAGCTGAATTGGCGTTACCGGATGGCTTTGAACGATTTACCAGTTCGTTAATAACTGTAGGAGAGCAGTTGTACATTGAGTCAGCAGCTAGAGAGGCCAACTGTGACAACGGAGCAATGCCTTTCGACTCTCCCTTATAGAACCATTTCGCACTGGAAAACAACGCTTCAAGCTCGTTGGAAAGGCGATGACGAGCATCTGATAAGCGATTGTTTAATTCCTTTTTTGCTACGTGGTCGTGCGCTAACCTATCTTCTCGTTTAAATACGTTATTAATAGCAATTGACTCAATCGCTGATGCTTTTAGCTTACTTGTACTCTTCGGAGAGCCTAATAGTAAACGAGGGTATTCCTTAGATAACTTTTTCAATTCATTGTGGTTTAGTGACTCGCCGATGAGAACAAAGGTACTAAACGGCTCTCCTGCCTTCGGTTGCTCTTTCGAATCAACCTGGGAGATCGCTTCTGCGTACTCCACAAAGGTAGTCTCTGTCCACCTCATGGCACCAGTTCTGTGGTAGTGTGAGGATGCTAGTATGTGAGTTGCAGAGTTGCATTCATTCGCCCAATTTACCCCGTCCTTAATCGACTCCACTTCGCTAGCAATAAGCTCATTTACATCAATGTCACTTCCTTGGAAAACAAATAGAGCATTATGTTTTTTTCTAAAAATAAGAACCGACGATTTTTCTAGTTCATCTATTACGCCTTCAACCTCTGGCCTTTCAAAGCCGTAACCTTCGTAATATTTAACTAACAGCTCGCGAGTTGCATATAAGTGGAAGGATTGACCAAAAACTGTTAGTAAGGCAACCAGAGAAGTGAGTTTACGGTAAAGCTCTCCATCTTTAGCTCCCGCTCTATAAATTGCATCGTTTGCTTCGAGCCAAGCCTTTCCATCTGGTGAGCTATTAATGAGATGTCCTAAATTAGTCTCTAAATAGTCCCACAGAAGATCCGGCCCATAGAGGTGTAATGAATCCGGCGACCATTCATTTTCCAGAAACCAGCGGAAGCCATACCTTTCACTTGAAGCTAAAAAACCAAAAATACTTCGCTCATTTTGTGAAAATCGCCGCCTAGAAATTGGCCCCAATAGTAGGCTGACTAGTGGGTCGATGGGTAAGGCGTTGAGCAACGGAGTAGTTGCAGATATTGCGGGCGGTAACTCAGTCGAAATCGAGTCAACTAACCCTGTGTATTTATTCAGTAGCCGTTTTTCTACCTCAGGCTCGACCCTTATAGAGTCTGCTATCAGAATAAGAGACTCATCCACGGTTGGGTTATAGCTCAAATCGCGATAGCGACCTTGAACTTTTGCCCATTCTTGCTGAGTAAGTGCAGCTTTGCCTTTTGCATACTGATTAAATGCTTGGTGTAGAAAACCAATGATGATGACTGGCTTTTCGGACTTTTGTGCCAAGTCAGCGAGTTCTTGAAAGAAATACAAATCTCCATCATGACTCGACTGATAATCCAATGCCTTTCCGAGTTCATCGAGTAGAATGACCACTCCATCTAAGTTCTTCAAGGCTTCTTGAATCGAATTATTAATAGCCTTTAAACAATCGGTATCAGACATAGGAGCGTTGAGACGACTAATCTCACAGCCCAACTGACTGCAAACTGATTCTGCTATAGAGTGTGCAGGGTTATTTAAACCGCACACATGTTTTATGACGCCCCAGCCATTTTTGTAAGGAAACGCTCTTTCAATAGTTTCATCTAATGAGTCTGCATTTTTAAATTTATTTAGAGTAGATTGTCGGTGGTTGCTATTACGCCCTAACGCACCCGATATCAGAGCCGCAAGAGTTGACTTACCCGAACCGTAAGGCCCCGTAACAGTGAATGCTCTTTGTGAACTTCCGTGAATCTCGCGCGCTACAGTAGATATTGTTGATTTCAACGTCCCATGAATGATAACTGCGTTTAAAAACTCATCGAAATTATCAGCAACCGCATCGATTCGAACCGAACTCTTGTACTTATCATTAATATAGACACTAGTAGACATAGCCGTCACCGTAATAATCATCTAAAAATTGGGCAGGGTACTTCTTCAGAAACGGGTCGACCATAATTTGTCTCAGCCCAAGAGAGTCGGTCCAAGATACTTTTCCGTTTGAAATGGAAGCTAGATCATCTAGCTTATTCGATAACCCTTGCTCAGATAGGCGAAAAATTCTACCAGGAGAGCACGGTTTAGAGAGCAAGGAGTCAAAATCAATGGTGTTAACACCCGACTCAGCCGTCTCATTACCAACAAAGCGACAAAGAGCATAGGCGAAAATCTCTGTAGGCAACGATGGTCGCTCTGTAAACTCGCTAACGCAAAACCCGCCAGAAACCTCCGTAATAAGCCCCAGCTCAGAAAGTGGTGATGCAAAATGATCTTCATCAACGGCTTTTGATTGCCGTGTTTTTTTACTGTAGGTGTGCAAAAAGCAATCTACGTCCTTTTTCACGGTAGATTTCTTTCCTGCTTCCATATTGGTTAAACTAATAGTGCTCGACATAATTTCGTCGACCAACTTAGGTTTTTCAAAGCTTTGAAAATTACAATAGTTGAAAAAGTAGCGATATGAAGTTAGTAGATCAGTAGAAGCATTCAAACGGTAGTGAAGCAACCAAATAGAACCGGTCTTTTCGAGATAAGGATCAGCATTACCATAACTAGCATCTTCCTTAAAAAGAAAGCTACCTAAATCCGTCACTGCTAACTGACTTCTTGAATTAACCAAAGAGGACGAAATTACATCAGTCATTTCAGCCCAGTAGCGAACTGCGTTGACCATATTTTTCCCGACGCCAAGTGTTACAATGGCATCACGCACAAAGTCATCTGCCGAATTTGAATTTTTGCTGTTTTTTATCAAAAGGTTAACAGCTTTATACAGCCACCCGTATCGTAAAGGGAACGTGTCGTGACCTGAAAATTTCGGTTTCATACCAATATCCTTTTTGGAGAATAGCTCCAAAATAGCATAGCAACGACAAAATTTTAAGGACTCAAACACCTTTATGAAGTCTTAAATCCGTAGAGCTTTGACCTTTAGCGGAACCTCAGGTACAAAGGTTAAGTAACCGAAAAGGAGTTCATGTGCCGATATTGAAAGACATTTTATACAACTTCGCAGAAGATGAGCTTTTATCATTCCTCCCGCGAAGCGCTATTAACTTTGCTTTGTCGTCTACCGAAGTACAAGAAGAAGGGTTAGGCGTAAGTAAGCACACACTTGCAGAATTAATTTCTGCGACAAAGGGTTCTGAGTTTATTTTCAATGAGGAGCTTCGAACAAGCTTAATTGAACGAATCCCACCCAGCGTTTTTACCGACATGTTTCCAGAAATCGCAGCAAGCGAAGCGCATGTCACACCAGCTCACTATTCTGCAGCAATTAAATGGGCAAACTTAGACGTTCAAGGATTTGCGGCAAAAATTGGTCTTTCAGAGGATTACGAGCTCAACACTCAGACATCAGATGAGTTTGAAAGCATTGCTCGCATCAATCCCAGTTACTCTTTGTACCCATACCAAGAAGACATTTCTACACGAATCTTCGATAACTTCGAAGCCGGTGCAACTCGACAGCTCATACACCTCCCAACAGGCGCAGGTAAAACTCGAACGGCGATGAATATTGCATCACAGCATTTGAGAGATAATTCCAGTAATTTAGTTCTTTGGTTAGCTGATAGAGAGGAGCTGTGTAGCCAGGCGTTCAGTGAGTTCAAAGCAGCATGGAAGTCTTTAGGATGTCGACCCACATCAGTCTATGGCTTTTACTCAGAATCCGACGAAAGCCTTAGCGGGATAGATTCTGGGTTTGTCGTTGCCGGGTTGCACAAGTTCTTGAGCATTAGGAAGCGAGATTCTAAACAACTTAAAATTCTCTACAAACAACTACTTGAAAATGTCACCTTAGTGATCTTCGATGAGGCACACAAAGCCATTGCCCCGAAGTTTAGAGAGGTAGTTGAGGACTTCATTGGATCAGAGAACTTTAATGCTAACTTGATTGGGCTTACTGCCACTCCAGGTCGTAAGTTTTCGCTAGATGGCCTATCCGATGAAGATAAGATGTTGTCATCATTCTTCCACGAAAACAAAGTTTCAATGCGTGTTTCGGGCTATCTATCACCCATCGACTACCTCGTCGAGAAACAGTATCTCGCAAAAGCAGAGTTTAAGTCCTTAAACTATGACCACTCTAAAATACAAGCTTATGAGTTATCTGATTCGGGTGGTCCGAACACGATGAAAGCATTGGCTGTCAACACTGAAAGAAATAGCCGAATCATGGATACAATAAAAAAAGAATGTTCTAAAGGGGCATTTGTTATTGTATTCGCTTGCACAGTAGAGCACGCAGTAAACCTCGCAACAGCCCTCTCGTTTGCAGGGGTTAAAGCTGCTTCAATCGATAGCAAGAATGACACACCGCAGACTAGAAGAGCAAAAATAAACCAGTATAAGCAAGGTAACCTTCAAGTTTTGGTTAACTTCAACGTATTAACCGCCGGGTTTGATGCGCCAAGAACAAGTGTAGCCGTTATTGCTAAGCCAATGGACTCATTAGTGCAGTACCTACAGATGGCAGGTAGAGCCATGCGGGGCTTTAAAAGCGGAGGCAACAACCAGTGCCGAATATACACTGTCATGGATGACATCCCCCAATTTAAAAGTATCAATTTAGCGTTCGAGCACTGGAACGAAATGTGGCAGGAAGGATAAATAGCATGGAAACAAGATTTTTAAACGCATCCACAGTTATAGAATCTTTACGCGATAACGGATATACAAACACCGCTTATGCTTTAGCCGAAATTATCGATAATAGCATTCAAGCGAATGCCACTCGTGTTGAGATAGGGTTTGTCGAAGATAAGGTCGGGGGCACATCGTCGCGAAACACATATAATGTTTCAGAGATTACTATTTGGGATAACGGAAAAGGAATGTCACCCGAGGAACTCCGCTTAGCCATGCAATTTGGTGGCAGTAACCATCGATTTGATTTGGAAGGAATGGGTAAGTTTGGTATGGGCCTTCCAAACTCATCTATCTCACAATGTCGTAGAGTTGATGTTTGGAGTTGGACTGAAGATAGCTCACCACATCACACATATTTAGATATTGATGAAATGAAAGGCGGTTCATTAGAAGTGGTGCCGGAGCCTTCGAAAAAAGATATTCCAAAAGTCTATCAGACATCTTTTTTCCAACAACTCCCGAAAAGCGGGACATTAGTTGTTTGGTCTAAACTCGATCGACTTAATTGGAAAACTGGAAACTCCAATTATAAGCACTGTGAGCACCTTGTCGGAAGAATGTATCGCGAATACCTGTCCAACGAGCTAGTCAAAATCGACAGTATAACTTATCGAAAAACTGGGCCCGATAGTATCGAGGAATATAGAAGGGAGCCGTTTAAGTCAAACGATCCAATGTACTTACTTAAGAATACATCTTTGCCGGCCCTTCCCGGTGACTATAAAGATGAGGCCTTTTTCGAACTTGTCGATGAGGAACAGGTTCCGATTAAATTTCGCTACAATGATGGACATGAGGTAAAAGGCAACGTAACAATTCGAACCTCGATAGTTAAATCAAATATTTCAAAATATGTTCTTGAAAGCCAGAAAGGTAATCGGAAGTTAGGGCAAACAGACTGGGGCAGACACTGTGCAAAAAACATCGGTGTTTCAGTCATGCGTGCAGGACGAGAACTAGTATTGCGAGATAGCTTCCTTAGTAGCGATTTACGGCAGTATAAAGGCAGGTTTATAGGTGTTGAGGTTAAGTTTCCTCCTGCTTTAGATACGGTATTCGGCGTAACCAACAATAAGCAAGATGCAGTTAAATTCGTTCCGTATGAAATTGGTGAATTAAGCTCTCAGGCAGGTTTTGAGTCAGAGCAAGAATACCTGGATGATCTAAAAGAAAATAATGATCCATTACTGTGCACTTTAGAAGTCGTAAAAGCAGTCAAGCGACAGATAAAGCAGGTTGAAGAAAAATTAAAGTCCGTAGTAGTGGATAAGAAAGATTATGATACGGATAGTGATGCGCCACACTCTGCAGGCCAACGTGCTACTCGGGGCTCTCAGTTAAGAGAAGAACGAGGGGAAAAGGCTCGTGATAACTCTTCACCAAACAAGCCTGACATAGAGGACCTTCTGAAGCGGGGGGGCATGTCAGACAAAGAAGCACAAGAAAAGGCTGAGTATATTCTACAAAGCGGTGACCGGTATTTGATCGAAACCGCGCCAAAGGATTCAGATGCCTTTTTCGATGTTTCAACTCGTAAAGGCATGACTTTAGTACTGTTTAACTCTAACCACGTTTTCTATCAAAGATTTATCTCACAGCTTCCAGAAGACCAGTTAGCGGTTATGCAAACGGTGATAGCAGGTTTTGCCCGAGTCATGAACGAGACTTCAGATGATCGCCGACTAACTTACTTGAACACCATTAGAAGGGATTGGGGTAAAGTTATTACTGACTTTCTCGACGACTCTGATACAGACGACGAAATCTTTTAATTAAGATCAATGATTCTCATAACAAACAGCCACGAACTTCGGCGAATCATTAGGAGCCAATTAGAGCTATCCAGTTCAGTAGTGGCATTGTCAGCTTATGTTACGTATTCGGGCGTGGAGTGGCTCTTAAAAAAACTTTCAAAAGACGCAAAGCTAACTATAGTTGGACGTTTTGCTCCACAAGACTTCTTAAATGGAGCATCAGACACTAAAGGAATTAGACTCCTTCTAGATGAAGGACATGAGGTTAAAGTCTTACAACAATTACACGCTAAAGTAACTTTGTTTGATAACAGATTTATGTTAGTGGGCAGCGCAAATTGCACGGGCAAAGGTTATGGGTTATTTGAAGCAGGGAACGTAGAAGCTACTGTTGGTTTCGATATCAAGGATGAAACTTCAACTGAATCTACTTTAAGCATTGTTAAATCTGCGACCCCCCTAACTTTGGATATCCTCGATAGAATCGATGATTACTTAGCACATCAAGCTAAACCAATGAAAACTGAGCTCCCAAGAAATTGGCCTTTAGACGTTCTATTTCGTACTTCAGGTTTATTTGTTGTCGACCTTCCTCTTTGTCCTCCATTAGTGGAGTGCGAGCATTATAAAAAAAATCGTGACATTGAGTTTGCAGCAATTCAAGAGCTTCGAGGTAATTATGAAATCGCAAAGGCTAAGTTTAAAAGTAGTAAAATTTATATCTGGCTAATGTCGCAGATCGAAAATTGCGATGATGTGAATGGCTTGTCTTTTGGCCAAGTATCATCTCTGCTTCATAATGCGTTACTTGACGACCCGAGTCCGTATAGGAGAACAGTGAAAGATCTTCAAGCAAATTTATATAAATATGCAGAAATTTACGCTGCCGACGATATCTATATCTATAAATTAGGCCAAAGAAGCCAATTTATTCGCAAACACTAAGGAGCTTGTTGAGCTAAAGGTCAGATTTTAGTCTTAAGTAACATTCCACTGTTTTAAGTGTCACAAGTCTGGCACAGATTTGTCACAGCCCTGATCCAAGGCAAAATCAGCCACAACAGCTAGCGTTCAAACAAAAAAAACATCAAAGAGAAGAATTTAGAGTAGATACGAAAGGGAGAGAATCGCTACAGGCCACTAAAATGGCCCGCCCGATAGGATTCGAACCTATGACCTCAGCCTCCGGAGGGCTGCGCTCTATCCAGCTGAGCTACGGGCGGATTTCCTGCTTTTGACCTTTAGCACCTGTGCCTAATTTCCGAATGACCTTTGCCTCCGGAGGGCTGAGGTCATTTCCGGTTTTCCACGTCGCAGCGTTTACAACGAAGCTTAAATTTACCCAAGTTGAGGTCATAACGCACAGGTACCATTCGCTACACTGCGCTAAAATTGGTGTTTTAGCCAAGGAAGGGCAGGGTTATGGCAGGGACGACGATTTCGATTGCGCGGGTGTTCACGCGTGCGCTCTATGGTATGGATGCACCGCTGGTAACGGTAGAGGTCTGTTTGGCGTCAGGCTTGCCGGCTTTTGCTGTGGTGGGAATGCCGCAAGCGGGCGTGCGGGAAGCACGCGATCGGGTACGTTCGGCGATTCAAGCGAGTGAGTTTGAGTTTCCGCGCGGCAAGAAAATTACTGTAAATCTGGCTCCGGCTGACTTACCCAAACATGGCGCTCGCTATGATTTAGCTATTGCTATTGGCATCTTGGTTGCCGATGGTCAAATAAGTGAAAGAGCGGTGGTTTCTCGTGAATTTTATGGTGAGCTGACATTGAATGGCGAACTGCGCGGCGTACCGGGTATATTGCCAGCCATGTTGGCGTGTCGCGAGCAAGGTCGTGAAGCCGTCATTCCATTAGCCAATCAAACTGAAGCCAGTGTGGTGCGGGAGCAACAATGCGTTGCTGCCGAGAGCCTGCGTGACGTGACCGAGCACTTGCGTGGGCCGCATCAACTGCCGCATCTAGCCCCCTTGCAACCTAGCGAGCAGCAACATTTTTATGGCGATTTAGCCGATGTGATTGGCCAAGAGCAAGCGAAGCGCGCGTTGATTTTGGCGGCGATGGGTGGCCATCACGTGTTGTTCGTGGGTCCTCCGGGGACGGGAAAAACCATGTTAGCGCAGCGGTTGTTGGGGCTCTTGCCACCACTGACCGATGTGGAAGGGCTAGAAGTTGCCGCAATTCGCAGTGTCGCCGGGCACAATTACAATGCCGAGCACCCCAGCGCTTGGCTCGAGCGCAATTTGCGCTCGCCGCATCACTCATGCTCTGCGGCAGCTTTGGTGGGTGGCGGCTCGCCGCCGCAACCAGGAGAGATTTCCTTAGCACATAAGTCGCTGTTGTTCCTCGACGAGCTCCCTGAGTTTTCGCGACATGTGCTCGATTCGCTGCGTGAGCCGTTGGAGTCAGGGCAGGTGTCGATCAGCCGCGCCGGTTACCAAGCGACTTTCCCCGCGCAATTTCAGTTAGTCTGTGCTTTGAACCCCTCTCCATGTGGACATTTTGACGGCACCTTAGCGAGTGCCCGCGCCACGCCTGATCAAATAACCCGCTACCTCGGCCGGCTTTCGGGGCCGCTGCTGGATCGCTTGGACATGCAAGTCGAGGTGCCGCGACAGCCCGATGTTCTGAAACAGCAGCATCAACAGCAAGAGCCGCAGACGCCAAAACTGCGCAAGCAAGTCGTTAAAGCTCGGGTGCTACAAATGCGACGCCAAGGCTGTCTCAACTCGGAACTCAAAACGGCGCAATTGGCAGAATTTTGTCGCTTGAGCGATGACGATCATAGCTTTCTCGTAGCAGCTATCGAGCGATTTAAGCTTTCGCATCGCGCCTATCATCGGGTTTTGCGCTTAGCTCGCACTATCGCTGATGCTGCCGAGGTCGAACACATCAACAAAACCCACCTTGCCGAAGCGCTCAGTTACCGCGCGCTGGACCGCTTGCTGCAACAGTTACAGGAGCTCTGATGCTATTTGCAAATCTGACATCCAAAGTTATACTTAGGTATAACATTGCT
>CETC01051493.1_pt1 | contig 20927 bp, 15 predicted proteins | sample 326911 | NCBI WGS metagenome assembly CETC01 (sample SAMEA2622694, study PRJEB7988) | marine metagenome | isolation source: saline water (ENVO:00002010), including | reverse complement strand
CCTTCGGGGCTCATTTTCTTCCTGGATTTCACCACATCTACAAGTGGTCCAGGTCTTCCTCGTCTTGGCTACGGCTCGGGCTCTACGGAACAGTCCCTTTGGGGCGGTGGCGTGGTTGGATCTCAGTTGACAGGTGGTGTGGATCTTAGCGGCGACAATGCCTCTTCGGGTCCTTACGCTCTGAACAACGGTTATTCGTCTGCTACCGGTTCTGTTAGCGCTGCTAACGCAATCAAAGCAAACGACTTTGTTCTTATTGCATCGGGTACTGCTGGCGCTCAGGCTGGAACTGGAGCTAACCCTCTTTCCGTCGAAGATCAGGCTACTCTTGACAAGCTGACTCAGTATGACGTGGATCTTTCGGGATCTGTAGTTGTCGTTCTTGAGACAACTGGTTCGGCAGCGTTCGCGCAGCTTAATGTTCAAGATCTGGTTGCTCTGAACTTCCTGGATGATGTTAACGTAAACTTCTGGGCTATTCAGGATGCTAAGCTTGTTCGTCGCTGTACTCGCGTTTCGAGCGGCTCGACTACGCAGGATCCAAGTAGCGCTGCATACAAGATGACCATGGTTTTCGCTCAGAAGAGTGGTTCCGTTACTCTTTTTGGTGAGGGTAAGGCATCCGGCAAGACTCACGGTGGTCTTATGGGCTACAGTGGAAGTAATGTTGAGTTACGTGCTACATTCCCAATCGATGATAATCTGACCAATGGCGATGCTCTTGGTTCTGTTATCGGAACTACCGAGTGGGGACTGGAAGGCGTGAAGAACATCCCTGAGATTGACATCAAAGTCGATTCCGTGGCTGTCACAGCTAAGACCAAGAAGCTTAAGGCTAAGTGGACCCCAGAGTTAGGACAAGATCTTAACGCTTACCACAACCTTGATGCAGAGGTCGAGCTTACAAGCATCCTCTCTGAGCAGATTGCTCTTGAGATTGATCGTGAAATCCTTGAGGATCTCGTTCAGGGTGCTACAGCCGGAACATACTACTGGGCTCGTTCGCCGGGTCTTTTCGTCAATCGCGAGACAGGTGTGGAAATTGGTGCTAGCTCTGCTGCTCCAGACTTCACCGGTACCGTGAGCGAGTGGTATGAGACTCTTGCTGAAACCATCAATGATGTTTCTGCTCAGATCCATCGTAAGACTCTTCGTGGTGGTGCTAACTTCGTCGTCTGCGGACCTGAAGTTGCCAACATCCTTGAGTTCACTGCTGGATTCCGCGCAAGTGTCACAGCTGATGACGATAAGGGCTCCATTGGAGCTGTTAAGGTCGGAAGCCTTTCCAAGAAGTTTGACGTGATGGTAGACCCCTACTTCCCACGTTCTGTCGTCTTGGTTGGTCGACGTGGTTCCTCTTTCCTCGAAAGTGGATATGTGTATGCACCTTATGTGCCGCTGCAGACCACACCTACCATCTTTGGACCAGAGGACTTCGTGCCCCGTAAGGGCGTGATGACTCGTTATGCCAAGAAGATGGTTCGTCCCGATATGTACGGAATCGTTATCGTCCGTGGTATCCTTGGTGAGGCAGGCGCCACTAGCTAAACACTAGTAGGTCATTAAAACTAACCCGCTCTCTTCGGAGAGCGGGTTTTTTGCTTTTGAGAGACTAATTACAGTAGTCTAAAGGAGACCTTTAATATGGCAGTTACAGTTACTAATCAATCTAATCCTCTTGGCGCCAAGATCGTACAAGATACAAGCGCAACCAACAGCGCAGTCGATGATACTACCGGAAATTCGGGTACCTTATATATGGTTGAAGTGGATAATACGAGTTATTCCACCGCGGTGTATTTTAAGTTAGCCGATACTGATAATGCCACGGTTGGAACGACCGCTGCGACCATGGTTTTCTTTTGCCCTGCTTCAGTTAAGAGAAGCTATGTGTTCCCTGAAGGAATTGCTTTTTCTAATGGGTTTAGTCACTGGTGTACTACCGCTGCAGCCGAAGCTAGCAAGGCGGCCCCGTCTACGCCGCCGACCGTTCGTTACGTCACCAGTTAAATAGCCAAATTAGCCACAGCTTTGAGGCGGATCAAACTACTTATATATGAGCCCTTCGGGGCTCGTATTATTTTATGATATGATTATAAATGGAGGATTATAAAATGGGAACAAAAAGAGTAGGCTTGGCTAGAACCCAAGCATTAATTGAGAATTTAAAGAGAGAGTTATCGATGGGAGCCAACACTTCGTTGGCTGGCTTAGAGCGCCCGATTAAGTTGGTCACAGCCGCTACAACTTTAACGGCTGCTGATTCGGGAAAGATCATTCACTGGACACATAGTTCGGCGCACGATATCACTCTTCCTGCCGCCACGGTTGGGTTGAGTTTCACCTTTATCCTGCTTGCAGGCGCCGCCGCTGCCCACAACATTGTGACGCAGACCGATGATGTGATTTTTGGCAAGGTGGTTGTTAATAGCACCACTGATGATAAGGTTGCCACACAGGTTGTGCTTAAAGCAGCCGGAAAAGATAAGGTTTTTATGCACAAAACTGGGGCTACTTCTGGTGGAGATGCAGGTGATGTTGTTACGCTGGTCTGTGCTGAGGCTGGATATTGGGTGTGCAATGCCAATCTTATTACCACAAATGGAACGCCATCGAGTATTGCAACTTTGACCGACTAGTCAAATTAGCTTAATTTAAAATATATTCTATTTTCCCCCCTTTCCTTCTGGATTGGGGGGTTTTTTATGAAAATGGCGATCTGCCCAATTTTTTCCCCGGCAAATTTTTGAGATTTTCGCTTTTTTGCACTAATTATTATACAAAACAGGAGTTTTTTATGGGCAAGAAAAGAAGATTAAATTCTGCCAAATCAAAGTTTAACGCAAAGCATGCTAATCACCCGAGAGCACGGCTTTTGGCAACCCAGGCGGGCGAAACAACAGAAACCGTACTTACCGTTGCAACAGAGAGTGTAGCCACACCCGAAGTTACAGCCGATCCGCGCCCCGAAACCACAACTGGGCCAACTTTAACGGCAAAGACACCGGAGACGCCTACTGTTACGACCCCAAAGGTTGCCGCAACCACCAAAACAGCAAAAACCACCACTTCTCGGAAAAAGACCACAACACCGCGTAAGAAAGCTACTTCGACAACGCGAAAAACAACGAAGAGAACCACAAAAAAGAAGACTACTTCGACAACTACGTAAAATAGCCCACTCTTTAGCAGAACCCTTCACGTTGCGTGGAGCTTTTGCGTGTAAGAAACTAATTACACAGAGGAGACTTTTTTATGCCCACGAATCTTAATCCGAAATCCGAAGTTAGCGCTATTGTGCTCCCATCCAGCGGCGATCCCGCTGCTGTGACTTCGGGCGTTGTATTTGGTATGTATACTGGCTCGATTGATTTTCTCAGCGGCGCCGCCGATCAAGTTAGTTACGTTTATAAAAAGTTGGGCGGCGATGTTGTTGATATTGAGCTTACTGCCGACAATGTATATGCTGCCTATGAAGAGGCAGTATTAGAATATTCATATATCATAAACCTGCATCAAGGCAAGAATGCTCTTTCGAGTTATCTGGGAGAGACAACAGGCACATTTGATCATAATGGTCAATTTAAAGGAGGCGATACGCTAAGCGGCTCCAACGTTAATTTAAAATTTCCACGCTTTCAGCTTGGTTATGCCCGCCGCGTGGGTGATGGTGCAGCAGCAGCCGGCGGCTTTGGTGGAACAGTGCCTCAGTATTCTGGATCTTTTCAGCCCGTGCAGGATCAGCAAGATTATGATCTGCAAAAGATTGTTATGGATGCATCTACTTCTGGCACAGATGATGCAGGCAATGTGGTGCCTTATGCTGGAAAAGTAGGAGAAAAGCGTATTCTTATTACCAAAGTTTTCTTTAGGTCTCCTCGCTCTATGTGGCGCTTTTATGGCTACTATGGAGGCATTGGTGTGGTTGGAAATTACTCCACTTATGGGCAATTTGCTGATGATTCTACGTTTGAGATTATTCCCACATGGCAGAATAAAATGCAAGCAATCATGTATGAAGATTCGCTCATTACACGCACTTCCAATTATGCCTACGAGATCATTAATGGCAAATTGAGACTTTTCCCCAACCCCAGCTATTGGGATTTTGGAGCTATTGATCGCATCTGGTTTAAGTTTTACGTAGACCTTGATCCTTGGTCAAATGATGCCGACGAATATAAAACTGGAGTTGACGGTATTAACAATATGAACACCCTCCCGTTCGACAATATCCCCTACAGTAATATTAATGCAATCGGTAAGCAGTGGATTCGTAAATATGCATTAGCAGTATGTAAAGAGATGTTGGGTCAAGTGCGTGGCAAGTTTACAACGATGCCTATTCCAGGCGAGAGTGTAACTTTAAATCATTCAGAATTGCTTAGTCAAGCAAAAGATGAACAAACCGCACTTAAAGATAAATTAACTGAAATGCTGAAAGAGATGGAGTATCCGGCACTGGCGAAACAAGATCAAGAGCTTGCGGATGCATCTACTAATGTTTTGAAGATTACGCCATTGCCAATTTTTGTGGGATAACAATAAATGTCAGATGAATGGAACAGGCCTAAATCTCCTCCTCCTCCCTTGTTTCTTGGCAAGAAAGAGCGCGATCTTGTTAAGCAGGTAAATGATGAGTTAATTGAAAAGGTTATTGGTCAGCAGATTCTTTATTATCCTATTGATATGGAGCGAACCAATTTTCATGAATTATATGGCGAAGCAATCGATAAGACTTTTCTTTCTCCCGTTCGTGTTTATGCGCTTGTAGAGTTCACATCCTTTGAAACGGAATATATGGAAGGCGTAGGTCTTGATAAAGGATGGGAAATTAATATTCACTTCCATCGGCGCCGTTTGGTGGAAGACCAAAATATGTATGTGAGAGAAGGAGATTTTGTGCTATACGGAGAATACTATTACGAGATAGTTAAACTATCTGAACCTAAAAAGCTGTTTGGTCAAGTCGATCACAGTTTTGAAATTGCTGCTCGCTGCCGGCGCGCAAGAAAGGGGTTGTTCGATGCTACCTGATAATTTTGATTTTGCAATGCTTCCTTCGGGATCTTCTGCTCACACGCTACGAGAACTAGGGATGCTGGAGTCTACGATTGAGACAATCGACTATGCAATGATGTCATGGGTAAAGGAAGATTTAGGATTACGCGCTAACACTAATGAAGGATTTGTGCGTGTGCCAGTGTTGTGGCAAGTGCCAGAAAGATCCTATCAAGTTAAACATGATAAGGCACTTAGAGATGATGGCGGCGCGCTTAAGCTTCCTCTTATTAGTGTCTCGCGCACATCGATATCCAAAGATCCGTCGAAGCGCGGCGCATTCCAAGCAAACTACTACTCGCCAGATCAAAATGGAAGAACCGGAAGAATGGTATTGGCAAAAAGAATAGTGCCCGATAAGACCAGAAATTTTGCTGTAGTAGGCAATACACGTAATAACATGGATATTAAGCAGCAAAAGTATGCTCGACGCGTTAACAAGAAAATTGTAATCCAGAGTCTTTCAGTGCCAATTCCGGTATATGTAAATGTCACCTATAAGATTACGCTCAAGTGTGAATACCAGCAGCAAATGAATGAACTGGTTACTCCTTTCATTACGCGCCCAGGTCAAATTAATGCATTTACAATGAAACGTAATGGGCACTTATATGAAGCTTTCATTCAACAAGATTTTTCCCAAGCAAACAATATTGATAATCTTGGTGAAGACATGAGAATGTATTCAACCGATATCACTATCGACGTATTAGGCTATTTGATCGGCGAGGGCGAGAACGATGATCGCCCTATTGTAAGGGTGGATGAGAACACTGTTGAGGTCACTTTTCCGCAAGAACAGGTGGCACCTCCCGGAATTCCCAATATTTTTGGCAAATTGATGAAATAAAGCAGCAGGATTTATCAGTTCCTGAAGTGCCTTTTAGGGCCGTTTGAATTTAAAAATACTATTTAATTAATGATTGCGCTATCATTTGCGACGTTTTTATAAGAGGAAAGCAATATGTCAGTAAAAAGTTTTAAGTTTGTATCTCCTGGAGTGTTTATTAACGAGATTGATAACTCGTTTATTCCCAAATCGGCTGATGCCATTGGACCGGTTGTTATCGGTCGTGCAAGTAGTGGTTTGGCGATGACACCGGTTAAGGTTCAGTCATACGATGAGTTTGTTCAAATGTTCGGGGATACGGTTCCCGGTGGTCAAGGAGGCGATGTTTACCGCGACGGAAACTATCAGTCGCCGATGTATGGCACTTATGCAGCCAAAGCTTTCCTACGTTCGAATGTTGCTCCTCTTACTTATATTCGCCTTTTAGGGCAGCAACGCACAGATAATGATGGCTCTAACGCCGGAAAGGCAGGCTGGCAGGTCGAGGGCGCGCCCAATAAAGACCCTGACAAAAATGGCGGAACTTACGGATTGTTTGTTTGGCCTTCATCGTCGGCATTCATGACGACTGCTGCGAATTGTATTCTAGGAACTGGATCGTTAGCGGCTGTATTTTATGTTAATAATTCTGCTTCTATTTTACTTAGCGGCACGATGATTGGTGGCGCCGCAACCGAAAGAGCTGGTGGCTACTCTTACGGGAAGATGATGGATATTACCGCGTCTACGAATGCGTTGATTGGTAGTGATGCGAGTTCTCAGTTCACTATTTTGATCACAGGCTCCAGTGCCGCAGACGGATCCGTTATCAGTGAGAAAATCACATTTGGATTTGACGATAGTAATGAGAGTTATATTCGCAAGAAGCTTAACACCAATCCTCAGCTTACCGTTAATAATAGCGCCTCTCCGTTCTATGCCAACTCCGCAGTAAAAAGTTATTGGCTTGGAGAAACTTATGAGCAGTGGCTGCGCGTTAATGATTTAATTAACCCTACTACAAAACTAATCGGCGCCATCATCCCTCTTCAGAGCGGATCCGCTAATTCGCCGGGCAAGATGAAGGTTCCCTCTAAAGAAGCTAAGGCAGGCTGGTTTATTGGTCAGGATCTCGGCGCAGCCGCAAGCTATCAACCATTTAACGCACAAAAGCTTTTCCGCCTTAAGGGTCGCGGTCATGGTGAATGGTTGCAGAAACACTGCAAAGTGACTATTGAGAACGTTCGCCAGTCAATGACCACGGTGAGTGATTATGGTAGCTTTTCGGTTGTTATTCGAAAGATTACCGACACTGATACTAACCGTCAAGTATTAGAAAGATTTGATTTGTGCAACTTAGATCCCACATCGCCCAATTATGTTGCGCGCAAGATTGGAAACAAATATGCCCAATGGAATGAGACAGATCAGCGCTTAATCACTTATGGCGAGTATGATAATCAGTCTAAGTTTGTATATGTGGAGATGGATACTCTTGTTGATGAAGGCGGCGCCGACGCAACTCTCTTGCCTTTCGGCTACTACGGGCCTCCGCGCTTCAGAACTATGTCTGCTATTTGTAGTGATGTTTCTGGAAACTTATTGCAGGTTACTGCTTCTAAGGCTAAAGCCGTCTGTTTGGGCTCCAGGAACACAATTACTCTTAATTACTACTTGACGGGCGCGATCGCAGCCCGGATGACGACCACCCCTCCGTTTTGGATAATCAACGCTAGCGCTTCTACGCTCGGCGGGGTGGCCACCGATCCAGCCTCCGCTGGGAGTCGTTTTGATATGGGTCAAATGACAGCTTCGTATGAATTTCCCTATGCTCTCATTAGGGTTTCGGCATCCGATAACGGAATTTCTGATCAGTCGAGAGCTTGCTTCGGCATGACAACGCAGCGTTCTAGAACCTCCACTCGCGCGCAAGCGGGAATGGGATTCTTAAATAGAATGCTCTATGCTGATATCGGCGATGATCCCATTAGCACTGCACCCCTTAATGGTGTTAGTGGCTATGCATATATCTTCTCTATGGATGATATCGTGCTTAACACGACAGCCGATGAACCAAGTATTTTCTACTACTCTTCAGGCTCCAGAGCGCGCGAAGATTCTTATACTTCGGCTTCTTATACTAATTTGTTGAATTCTGGTATTAAGCAATTTACTGCACCTTTCTGGGGCGCATTTGATGGCTGGGATATCAAGAAGCCCGATCCGGTTTATAATGCCGGCATGGCAACAACTTCAACAGAGCAGAATGATTATATTTATCATACTTGGAAGCGCGCTATCGAGACGGTCGCAGATCCTGAACAGATTGATATGAACTTGTTGGCTGCTCCTGGATTGACGCTAGATAGTTTGACAGCCGATATGGTGGAATTATGTGAAGACCGCGGAGACGCGATGGCTCTTGTCGACCTTGCAAATGTCTATATTCCTCCTGCTGAGGCTTATTATGCTAGCAAGACTTCCCGAATTGCAACCACTCCGACTAATGCGGCAAATGACCTTCGCAATCGTTACTTGGATTCGAGCTATGGCGCCACCTTCTACCCATGGGTGCAGACTCGCGACGAGCAGAGTGGTAGGCTATTGTGGTTACCTCCCAGTGTGGCGATGATGGGTGTGCTAGCATCTTCCGAGAAGGCCTCGCACCTTTGGTTTGCCCCCGCAGGCTTTAACCGCGGTGGTCTGAGTGACGGCGCTGCAGGAATTCCGATTACCGGCATTACTGAGCGTCTTACCTCAAAAGACAGAGACACTCTTTATGAGGCTCGAATCAATCCTATTGCTTCTTTCCCCTCTACTGGAATTGTCGTCTTTGGTCAAAAAACACTCCAGGAGCGTCAAAGCGCATTGGATAGGATTAACGTTCGAAGATTGGTCATCTATTTGAAGAAGCAAATCTCTATCCTTTCTACTCAAGTGCTTTTCGAGCAAAATGTGCAAGCCACATGGAATCGCTTTAAATCACTGGTGGAGCCTTTCTTGGCAAATGTGAAGACACAGTTTGGTATCACTGATTATAAATTAATTCTTGATGACAGCACTACTACCCCCGATTTGATCGATCAGAACATCATGTATGCTAAGATTATGGTCAAGCCGGCAAGAGCTATTGAGTTTATTGCAATTGATTTTGTAATCGCATCTACCGGTGCTTCGTTCGATGACTAAAATATGTGGGGGATTTTCCCCACTACACTATTTAATTTAGAATACATATAGGAGTTTCAAATTATGCCTTTCTGGTCAACAAATTTCGGAGAAAATGCCGAATTAAAAGATCCCAAGAGAAAATTTAGATTTACGGTCGAATTTCAGGGAATTCAATCACCGCAGGGAGGAGCCATCCTTTGGTATGCAAAGACAGTGAGCAAGCCTTCCTTTCAAATTAATGCTTCTGAGCACAAGTATTTGAATCACACCTTTTGGTATCCTGGTTCGGTATCTTGGCAAGATGTTGCACTTACGTTGGTGGATCCGGTTGAGCCAGATATGGCTGCAACTCTTTCTGATATTGTGGTACAATCAGGTTATTCGCCCCCTACAGATGCGAATTCTTTAACTACTATGTCTAAAGCTAAGTCGGCTGGCGCCCTGGGCACAGTTATTATTACTCAGATCGATTCCAATGGAAAGCCTCTTGAAACATGGACATTGTGGAACGCGTGGATGACAGAAGTTAAGTATGGCGATCTAGGATATGGCGAGGATGATTTGACCGAAATGAGCGTCACGCTTAAATATGATTGGGCGCGCGTAGAGACCGTTAATGGTTCCGTTGCGGTTGCTGGTGCAGGTGGAACTGAATTCTTCGGTGTATAAAAAAGACATAATAAAAAACGAGGTGTATATTGTCGAGAAATAAGAATCGTACAGGCGCGACAATGCCTGACGCCGGCCCCCCTCCGGATATTTATCAGGGGAATGCGGAATCTGATTTTTCCTTTATTGTTCCAACTGAATTTGTGGAGCTTCCGTCGAAGGGAAAGTTTTATGCCGCGGAACACCCTCTTCATGGTCAAGATACCATTGAACTTAAGCAGATGACAGCTAAACATGAAGATATGCTCACATCGCGAACGCTTATTAAGAAGGGCGTTGTGCTTGATCGCGTTATTCAAAGCTTAATTGTAGATCGACGCATTGATGCACAGAGCTTGCTAACTGGCGATCGTAACGCTATTTTGATTGCGGCACGTGTTTCAGCTTATGGCAATATTTACACCACTCAAGTAGGTTGCCCAGCATGTTCTACCAAACAAGAATATTCGTTTGATCTTAATGACGCTGACGTATATGAGAGCAATATTGAAGAAGGAGAATACTTGGTAGATAACGGAAATGGAACATTTACCACCACTCTTCCTCGCACGCAAGTATCGGTAATATTTAAAATATTGACTGGTTATGACGAAAAACGTTTTTCAGATAAATATTTAGGCAAGAAAAGCAAAGACGATCAAATAGTTACTGATTATTTACGTAGTATTTTAGTTCAAGTTAACGACCACACTTCCAAGGAAGCAATAGAATATGTAGTGCAGAATATTCCCTCCGCTGATGCTCGCTTTCTACGTTCAATCTCCCGCGCCGCGACTCCTAACATTGACTTAACACAACATTTTGAGTGTGAGCAGTGTGATTTTGAAGGAGACATGGAGGTTCCGCTTAACGCGGACTTTTTTTGGCCTGACCGATGAATATATGGAGAACGTATATGAGGCGTTCTTCTTTTTAAAGTATGCTGGAGGATGGTCATTTAGCGAGGCTTATAATTTGCCTATTGGCTTGCGCAAGTGGTTTGTTGAAAGGCTTGTGCGCCAATTAGAAACCGAAAGAGACGCTATAGACAAAGCGTCATCGGGGAGTGGCAGATCGCAGGAACTTACTTCGCAAAATCAGCCTCATATGTCGCCCCAATTAGCGCAAAGATTCGGCGCCTCTAAGTCAGGATGAACTTCTCTGACTTTTTTTTTATAAAACTATTTAGAACAGTAGGGGTATAATATTAATTTATGGCTGAATTTGACGACATAAAAAGAGCATTTAAAGAAGCACTACAAGAAAGTGGTATGGCAGATAACCGCGGCCGCGACCCAGCAGCCTCTCCTGGGCGCGATATACCCGAACGAATGGCCCCTGCAGCTGCTGAGGCAGCTCATAAGAGACGCATGGAGCAATTAGCAGCTGAGGAAAAAGCGCTCGGTAAATTAAATATCCTTGCAGCTAATCGTGATGCCAAGAAAGAAATTGCAATTGAAAAAGAAGAATCTCTTCTAGAGTTACAGCGCGCCAAAGCTGAGATCACGGAAGAAGAATATATTACCCAGAAAAAACAACTCGCGGTTCGAAAACAAGCGATAGTTGCTGCACGAAAAGCTAGAAATCTTCTTTTTGAGATGAGTAAATCTCTAGGTGAAAGCGCCAATGTTTTCGGCAAACATCCTATGTTTAACACAGCCAACTTTATTAAATTGGGCAAGGCGATGAAGGATGCTAAGGGCGGCATTTTATCTATGTTGGGTGGCGGCATAATGGGTATTTTGACTGCGTTTGTGGATGGCATCATCAACCTTCTTTTTGCGATAGACGAAGCAGAGAGCAAGTTTAAAAAAGCCACCGGCGCCTCACAAAAATTTGCCGTTGAAATGACTCGTGGCTGGGATGCAACAAAAAAATATGGAGTAACTTTAGATCAGTATTCAGAAGCGCAAACTGCTGCTTATAACACCATTACTGATTTTACTACAAAAGGTTTGGCGCCATTTCGACAAGAAATGGTAAGCACCATTGGTATTTTAAAGAAGTTTGGTGTAGCCGAAAGCGCTTCCGCACAAGCCATGCAGCATTCTATTAAGATTTTTGGAGAATCGGGCCCACAAGCCCAAAAAACAGCCATCCAGCTCACATCTTTTGCGCGCGAAGTGGGCTTAAATGCCGGGGAGCTTGTGGGCAAGTTTGGCGAGATGGCTCCGAGACTAGCAAAATTAGGCGCCGCCGGCGAAAAAACATTTAAAGATTTAGCGAGAGTTCAAAAGATAACTGGCTTTGAAATGGGCAAGCTTCTCCAGATGACTGATAAATTTGATACTTTTGAAGGAGCTGCGAAGCAGGCAGGAATGCTAAACGCGGCAATTGGCACGAATGCCGTAAATGCAATGGATTTGCTCACCGATACAGATCCTGTGAGTCGTTTTGAGCAAATACGAAGCGCTATTTTAGATACGGGGATGACATTCGATAGTATGTCTTATTACCAGCGTAAGTTCTATGCAGACGCCGCGGGCTTAGGCGATGTGAGCGATCTGGCGCTGCTGATGAGTGGTAATATGGAACTTATGGGGGATATGGGTCAAAAGACCACAGATGACTATGAAGAGATGGCGAAGAAGGCTCTTCAAAATCAAACAGTTCAAGAGCGCCTGCAAGCAATCCTAGCTGAGTTTATTCCGATTTTAGAGCCGCTACTTAGGAGGATTCAAGATTGGCTTACCGAGTTTGAAAATGACTCAGGGCCCATTTATGACTTTGTTGAGTTCATGAAGAAGGATTTTATTAAGATGTTGGAGAGTATTCCAGACCATCTAGCAACTATATGGTCATGGACAAAAAAAATTGCCATTGGCTATGTGATACTAAAAGTAGCCATGGCAGTATTTACTGGAATAATGCAGGGATATATCCTTACTCTTCGAATGAAAACTGCGGCTGAATCATTATCAACCAAAATCAACTTACGTTCACTAATGGCAATGAAGCGCGCCATTCCTCTTTGGCTAGCTTTCGGAGCGGCGATGCTGATGGTCGGCGTCGGGATTTATTTTGCGGCTAGTGGTTTTGCTAAGTTCATTGCGGCATGGAAAGGTATGACTTGGGATGAGATGGCAGTCGCCACAGTGACTCTTGTAGCGTTTGGTTTTGCAATATTTAAATTTAGTATGTGGCTAATGGCGTCTGGAAAGGCGGCTCTGGCAGCATGGAAAGGCATGGCAATCTTAGCAGGGGTAACGCTGGTGATCGGCATAGCTGTTGCACTCGCCGCTACTGCTCTGGCAAAAATGGCGAGTTCGCTGGCAGTTCTTGTTAGCGAACTCAAGCAAGCAGGAAGTTCAGCAGTAGGGGTTCTCTCCTTGGCATATGCAATTCAAATCTTGTCATCGGCTATGTGGTCATTGCGGCTTTCGATGGTGGGCAATCTGATGGGTAGAATTGCAGCAGCATTCCAGCGAACGGAAGAGGGCGTAGATACTTTAACTCCCAAGCTTAAGCCTTTTCAGGCGCTGTTGGAGGCTATTTCTAAAATTTCTGCTTTAGATGAGGTAGCCACCGGTTTTGGCAAAATTGCTGCTAATATAAATGGCATTAATCTTAAAAATGTTCAAGAATTGACGCAGCTAATGACCGCGGCTCAAGCAGCTCAATTGGCAGCTAAAACAGCAGGTTTTTCAGCGAAGGCTCCCACCGCCGGCGGCGGCGGAGGAAGAGATGTCATCAGAGATCGAAGTTCTACCCCTGCACAGCCAGCTAAATATGATCTTACCGTCAACTTAATGATGGATAGTGACAAATTTGGAAAGAAGGTAGTAGAGATTGTTGGTAAAAAAGTTAAGGAAATTGCACTGCAAAATCAATAGGAGTTTTTTAAATGTCTTTTAATTCATCAAAATATAACAAGAACAATCGACCCGGATCGGTAGGAACTGTAGACGAGACAAAAACAGTAGACGAAAGAACAGGGCAAGAAACCGTTCACCCGGCGCAAAAACATCGCATTTCAAACTACATGCCTCATTATGTAGATTTTACAGATGCCTACGCCAATGCGGGCAAAGTTATTCGAGTCGAGCACGTGCCATCCGGCGATAAAACTGCGTTTAAAGCTTTTATCACTTCTTTTAATGAAACTTACAATAGTAGCTGGAATGAGGAGAACGTATACGGAAGAGCAGACCCTATCGTTATGTTTAAAAATACCCAACGTAGTATTACATTGGCATTTAAAGTGCCGGCAGCTACGGAGAGTGAAGCTTTTGAAAACTTAGGAAAAATTCAAAAATTAGCCCAATATCTATACCCCTACTATGACAATACCTCCGATGCCTCAACTATCACCCAGAGCCCCTTGGTTCGCATTCAGTTGATGAACCTGATCGCCAATCAAGCTAAGTGGGCGAAGGGCATTAAGGCTGACCCCGATGGTAACGTCAATCCCCGCCCGACGGGACAATATGGAATGACATTTCAGGAGATGGATAATACCTATGGCTCAGCCCCGAAATATGAGGCGACAGGACATAGTGAGGGTTTGCTAGGTATAATTACTAATTTAACGTTCGCTCATAATTTGGAGACGGAAGCAGGAGTATTAGAAATGGGAGACAATATTTTACCTAAAGTGATTGAGGTTAATATGGATTTTAGACCGCTTCATGAAACTCCCCTTGGATGGGTCTCTCAAACAGGCGGAAAAGTCAAGTTCAGATCCCAAGCTTGGCCTTATGGTATCGATACGACAAATACCCCCGAACTCGCAACTGACAATCTTCAAGATTTGATATCCCAGAATGCCAAAAGATTAAGCCTTGATCCCGCGCAATCGGGCTCTCTTTTGTATCAGCAGAATCAACAGGAAGAGTTTGAATCTATTGCTCAGCAGACAGTGGAAAATGCCCAAGCTCGTTATGCGGGAGCTTTGGGGAGCTTGCGCAGTAAGCTCGATTCCCGACGCATAGAGAAAGGCTTTTCTGATCGAGCGATCGCAAGCGGTAGAGCTGCCGATATCAGCACTCTTTATCAGGTTAACGCTATTTACGAGAATAATCCTGGTATAGACATGACGACAGCAGACGACGGTCAGTATATTGCAAACTTGCACGGTAATATTAGTGCTGCATCTTTTATAGGAGACGATTGAGATGTCACGTTATAACGATGATGGCGAAGGGGGCATGGTAAATGATTCGGAGTATTATGCTCCACTTAGACGCCGCCGCGGCGTTAAGAGGATTATTCATTACCCTACACCTATTTTATATAATCCTACGGTGGCTGATCGCGCCTCTATAGCAACCTCTACGCATGTTTGGGTGTATGGTGATCGCTTCTATAAGTTAGCAGATCAGTATTATGCAGATGCACGATACTGGTGGGCTATTGCCTGGTATAATGGGGCCCCCACAGAAGTAGATATTTCTTTAGGCACGGTAATAGAAATTCCCTTAAGATTAGAAGATCTATTAGATGTATTAGGAGTATAGTTTAAATATGAGCGTAACTGCCGATCTTGAAGCCTCCAATAAAGCTAAAGAAGAGGCTATTGAAAATATCAAAAGCAAATTTAAACCAGCAATGCTGGAGGTGTATGCCATTAGCGTTGAGTTGGCGTCAGCACTATCTGATTACAAAGGCAACATTCTGGATATTGCTGATAACATGCCGGGCAATAATGGTAATACTTACCCTGAAGCTCATGCCGGGCGATTAGAAGGGGCACGTGCCGGATTGAATGCTATGGTTACCGACCTTCACGCTAAGCTTTCGGAGTTAGTGACAGAAACAACAGATCCGGGTACCGCGGCAGGCACCAGGATGAGGTATAACACCTTAGCATCAGCGGATCAGCTTAATGCTATTACATCCGACACAGATTGGTCAGACGGGCCCGACGGAAAAACCCCAGGGTATTCGAGTCTTTTTAACTATACAACAGGCAAGCTAGACGATCTCACGCGTGAATTAGCGCTTCCCGATGTCGGCATAAAGGGCCCGAAGGGTAAGGGGGGCATGATTTTAACTGACACATCTAAGCCGGCCCCCAAATTGGAAGACGATCCGTCAAAAATCGGATTCTACGGAAGCCACATATTTGATGATCCTAAAGCATCCGGCGCCGATTTGGCGCCAGAAAATATTAATAAACAGATTGTATGGAGTTATAAAGGCTACTATAAACCCGGAGCAAAATCCGGCGAGGAAATTTCGACTCCAATGTCAAAAACGATCCAGCCCGGTGGAGGATCCGGCGCTAGCGCCTATGGTTGGAAAAAAGTTAAAGATGTCGCAACCGGCAAATCGAGCAGTAAAGGAAACGGCAAGATCTGCCCCGCTAGTGATTACCCTAAGCATTATGCGGCAGTCAAAGGCGATATGTATAGCATTGAGACAGCTGGTGGCCGCGACAATAGTACTCTTCTTAAAGAAAAGGGTTATAATTCCGCTGAGCGAAACCTCCTGCGCGCCCGTCATGGCGACTTCGTGTCGGCGACAGATTATGCTACAGATCCATCGGATGCTGTGTATTTGAGCAGCTACGTCGCCGCAGTTCGACAGAAATGCAAAGGCGAGGGCAAGACCGGATCTCCATGGAAGGCAATGAATCTGCTAGCGAGAAAAGAATATTCGGGTATAAATTGGGGAGGCGGCGCCGGCTACGTTCTGCAGAATGAAGATGGCAGCACTAAAAGAGTGTCTGCTTTTTGGCAAACTTGCGCAATGGGTCCTTATTTTAATGGAAGTTATGCATGGCCCAGTGCCATGGAAGCTATCATGCTTAACTCGGGTATGGCGCCTTATGCCGAACATGTTCCCTCTCTTTATCTAGAGGGTGCCGAGCCCAAGCCCTACTCATTTACAGGCATTTTAAGATCGGAGCCGGGATATGGCAATGTAAATAGTTATATTAGCAAGTATATCTCTGCCAGCGGCTCATGGTGGCTAACGCATTGGCAGCCGAGAATTAAGCTTTTAATGGAGCTTTTTCTTAAGATGAGGTTTCAAGTGTGGTCCATTCTATGGCTGGAGCTTCAACTAGATCTAGCGGTTGCTTTAAGCGATCGCGAAGCAGCCGAGCTTCTTGAAGTGGCTGGTCTTTCTGATGAGGATAGAAAACTGGCAGAAGACACTCTCTCTATAAATGAGAAGATTCGCAATGGCGATTTAGAGATCGGATCGACGGGATTCAATAAAAAAATGATCTTTAAAGAACAATGCTTCCTTTTGGCTCATCTTTTCCCGATATCGCGCCAGCGCCCCACCGTGTTGACTAGACTTTGTGATGATACCGTCGAAGCCGCGGATGCTTCGGAAAATAGCCTCATCCAGCTCAATAGCGCCGAATCCTATGGCTTCCTCAATAAGCTCGTAAAATCAGCCGACACATCTACTTTGGCAAATATTACGGAGGCAGAGCTGTCAGCACTACAGCCTTCTATCCGCTTGTATAAAGCAGGTGTTACTGCCAAGGGCACAAGGTATGTTCACCCTATGGAGTTTAACAACAATGATGAAAAATTTGGAATAAAACAACTTCTTAAAGATAAAAAATCAAGAGGATTTGGTGCAGGAATTCAAAGCTTTAATTTTACTTATGATGGCTCTAACCCTTTCGCAGCAAAGAAAAGTATTAAAGCAACTTTAAAGATTTTTGCGAATAATTTCGATGAATTGATAAAAGAGCGCTCGATAAAAAGAACCACCGCATCGACGAAAACCAAAACACATACCTTTAAATATAGCTTTGTAGATCTGGCGCTTAAAACGTCTAACACTGACACAATGCGCCTTCAGTATCAACGAGGCAAAAGATGTGGTCGCTCAGCTCGCGAAGACAATTTAAATAAATTAAATTTCCAAATGAGAGCGGTGATAGGATATGCATTCCCCAAGAAAGGCAAGAAGTATATGAAAGGATTGAGCAGCTCCATAAAAGATGCGATATATAACTCTTATGTAACCTTGACCCTAACTCCCACAGTGCATGATTTTGAATTTAACGAACAGGGTCAAGTCATCATGACTATTCAATATTTAGCATATATTGATGATTTTTATGATCAGAAAGCTTACAATATTTTAAATCCGCCACAAGGATACATGTCAGTCCATCGAATGATCCGTGAAATGGCGACTGCCGATGCAGCTCTGAGGTGTGATAAAACCTTCAATGCGCAGTCAAAATTTGGAGATGAAATCCAAAAAGAAAAAGCAGTTGCCCTGGCATGGCACACGAATAAACTGATCGAGCAAGACAAAATTTTTTATATTCAACAAGATTATGATAAAATTCGCTTTGCGATGTCTAAAGGGCCGTATGCCGCAGAAACAGGTTCCAGAGCCCTAGTCGTAAAATCCCAAACGGGGGTAGATGTTACCATCAAGACAGGAATTGCAGCCGCAGCAAAGGCATATGCAGAAGCCGCAAAATTAGAAACCGTAGATTTAAGAGGATATCAGGCGGCTCTTTCGGTAGTAGATCCAACACGCACACAAGTGCCCTTCTTTTACGTATCAGATTTATTGAGAATCATGCTAAGTGGAGTATGGAATACACTAGATTATAACATAGAACAATTTGAAACGATGGTTAACTGGGCAGTCGCGTATAAATCTCAGAAGGGATCTCATATGATGAAAGATGATTATGGTCGCGAGTATAATTTTTATGGCGATTTAGAAATCAGTGAGTGCACTCGGGAGAAAACGCTAAGCGATCTTATACGTTATAGAGAAATGTTTGGATCAACGAGATGGGTGCTTGGACCTATTGAGATTCAAGATCATTCTCAGCCGACCATAACCGAGCCAGCTAAAACAATAAATATCGGAGATATACCAGTTTCAGTTAAATACTATATGGAATTCTTAGCAGAGAAAGTTTCGTCTAAAGAAAGAGAGAATTACCCCATTTCTGTTTTTATTAACGATTTTATAAATAATCTTATAAGAAACTTTTTAAATGATGATACCTGTTTTGGATACTCAGTAAAACAAAAAACCATGCTTAATCAAGCTGCTATTACTTCTTACGCTAAAGAAGCCAACTACCGAGGTCGCCTAGACGAATTAGTCTGCAAAAATAAATTTGTAAATGATGAGGGGGATTCCGTTGCTGATATCAACTACGATCTAGATAAGGAGAAGGGAAAGGCATCTGGTCCGCTGAGGGTATCTGGTCCCCGCGACCCGCGACCTGTAGCAGACATCAACAAAGAGTATCAGTATATGGTGTATTCAGCCGGGCGATCAAGCCCTGCCGAATTGATGAATGGTAAGCGCTCCCAAGATGACGCGAGAGGAGTCTACCACTATCAGATAGGTCGAGACAAAGGAATGGTAAAAGACATCAAGTTAAGTAAAACGGATAGCCAAGGCCTCGCCGAGCTTCGTTTCGAGCAAGACGGGTATGATGGTCTAAAGCAGCTTCGTGTTGTATATGATGTGGAAATTACAACGTATGCTAATCCTAAAGCATATCCAGGAACCTATATATATGTTGAGCCCAAAGGGTTTGTTCCTAATGCAAGTAAAAAAATAAACCACCGACTTAATGTCACGGAATATGGTATTGGAGGCTATTATATGGTCTATAAATCAGAACATAGTTTTGCTGCTGGTCAAGCCGAAACGAAAATGTACGCAAAATGGGTGGCGCAGTTGGCAGCTGAAGCAGACAGTAAAAGCGGCAAAATCAATCCTCACAACATGGCAGCACACGATGCATCATCCGGAACAGGAGATCTATCCAAATGTTCACAGAACTAGACGCCCTTTCTCAAGGAGAGCAGCATGATCAATTCTGATGATGGAGGAGTTCTCAAGGCATACAATAGGGGTATTTTATATAGATACCGAATTGAAGCCGCCACTAAAGGTAATTCATTCGGCGCATATGCCAATATAGTAAATTTTAATGATAGTGGCGAGCGCGCCCTGTATGGGAGAGTGGATCGTAATTATGTTCCGATGGAAACTCAACCAGATAGCAATAATTTTTTGTCGTTAAAAACCGTTAAGGATCCGCAACGACCGCTGGTGGCTTGTAATTTTGTGGCATCTCTTTTTGAAAGCTTTGTGAAGGAATTTAAACTTTTACAAATGGAGCAAAAACTAAGCCCAAACAGTAAATATCTTTATGAACCACGAGCATACAAAGCATACGCGGATCCTTTTCGGGCATATGAAAAATATTTAGACTCTTTTGAAGAAGCGCTTAGAGAGCACTTGGGTCAAAAGCGCATGCTTATTGACAATTTTAAAACTTTTATGTCATATTTAATGCCCTTTGTTGAAAGAGTGGGGCTCACCTATCCACTTACTCGCCCCGGATTTATAAAAAGCAAATACTGCTCCCCGCTTGTCTCCGGGTTGGCGATTGAGATTGCTGATGTTGCCCCGAACAATATGACTGAAAAAATTGGAGAATTTTTAACGGATCCAAATTGGCATATCTATGTGGAAGTTTGCAATAAATATGGCTTTCTGATTGATGGCAACCTACCGTGGCGCATTATTATGGATATAGATGCTGAGGGAATCCGAGAAACAACATCCCAGATGGCAGGCGTGCAAGGCGCCTACCCCATTCTAAATCGTTTTTATCAAAGTAGCCATACGTCTTACTATGGTAGTTTTACGGCTTTTTTAATAAGAATGTATAATCGCATAAAGACGCCAACCTCAATGCGCATGCAAGAATGTTCAGATGGCACCATTCGTCATCGTTTTGTCTCTACTCCTAGTTATACTGTTTCTACATTAAAAGAAGAAATGGGAGAGAAATATTTTTTAATTTCTTACTATAAGATCCGCCTTATAGAAGATGAAACCACCATGTCAGCTCGCGAGCAACAGCGCTTTCTAAATGATTGTGCGTTGATCTATGATAGCGTAGGTTTAAATACTTCTTTATTTGTTTTTGAAAGAATTTTAAATTTACCATTTGACTATGTGGGCTCAATAAATTATAATAAAATTAAACAACAGCTTATAGAAGATGCAAAGGCTAAACAAATGGGGGCTAGCGTGTTACCATCATCTTATTCGGGGGGATATTGATATTTCAATCGCTTGACGACAAGTCAGAATGTATTGGAATTTACGTAGACGGCAAATTGTCGTTCTCGGATTTTCCAGAAAACCTAACAAAGACGTGGCGCTACAGCGCATCCATCACAGACCCATCGGTGGAGTATGCTTGGATACGTGCTGGAGGGCGCAATATTGCCGATTGCTGCCCAGAAGA
>CETC01027511.1_pt1 | contig 20941 bp, 8 predicted proteins | sample 326911 | NCBI WGS metagenome assembly CETC01 (sample SAMEA2622694, study PRJEB7988) | marine metagenome | isolation source: saline water (ENVO:00002010), including | reverse complement strand
ACCTTCTGTATCATCAATCTTAATTGCATCTAAAGCAGAAAATTGACCCTCAGTAAAAACAGTATTACTATCAGCAACAGTTGGATTTTTTAATATACCAACTTGAGCAAATTTAGTATCAGTTGGGAAATCCTTAGTCGAATCATCAAATCTAGCATAAATTAAAACTTTATCAGTTCCCAATTCAGTGTAAATATCAAAACCATGTCCCCTAGATGGTGGGATAATTGGAACTAATTTTGCTGGATCTGTTATCCCAGAAGAACCACTTGTTCCTAAATCAACTATTCCATAAGAATAACCTTTACCACCAGCACTAACTACAACATTTGTAATTTTATTATTGCTGGCATCAACTCTAGCCTTAGCACCACTTCCATCACCTAAAATATCACATTCTCTTCCTTCAAAAGGACCATATCCAGTACCTTCATTTTCAATAAAAACATGCTTGATCTGATTACTATTAGCATCTGAATCAGCATTTTCTCTAACAGATCTTATACTAGGATCAGTAGATGTTCCCCAATTATTAGGAACTGTAATATACTCTGTAGAATCAAACTTTATAATATCAGCAGGAGAAACTGTAAATAAGTATTTCCATAGATATCCATCACCACTACCACCAGCTTTAGATGGTTCTAAATCAGTAAAATTTGGTTCATCTGCAGAAATGTTTCCATTTGGATTAGATCCAGAGGAACCATTTGATATACAAACATAAACTTTAAATTCTTTGTTTATGACATAATAATTTGAAGCATATAGATTTGATACATTAGTGTTTTTAGTTTTATTATCTAAACTAATATCATCTCTAAAAAAATCATATTTTGTATTTGGTTCCCAAGTAACTTTTCTAATAACTCTACGAATGTTATCAGCAGTAATTCTCTTACCATACAAAACAGTATCACCAGCATGATATGCTTCTGTAAAGTTATCTACAGGAGAAGGTGTTCCACCAGTATTCCAATTAAAATTTCTACCAAAGAGTTTTGTAGTCTCAGTTGGTGTCGTGGGGTTAGCAAGTCCGATAAAAACGTAATATGAATTACTTCCGTTAGTGACGTTCTCTACGAAATTACTAGCATTAAGAATTCTAAATTGATCAGTTACAATTGCAGGCATCTTATAAACAGTACTTTTTTTCTTTATTTATAGACATAATTTCATCATTATACAATAGTCCTAATAGCACCAGTGTTTCTTAACCCTTTATGGGAGCTAGGATCAAAGGTTCTACGCTGAATTGTTGGGAAAGTAGATAAACCAGAATTAGTGGTTTTACCAGAAACTGTTAATGTTAATGGATTATCAGCATCCCTAACAATACCATCTAAAGGATTATATAATCTACCCCATGATATTCTACCTAAAGAAGTAGTAATACCAAGATTGGTTTGATCATATTGCCCCTCTTGAATCAATCCAGAAATATTGGATGTGCTAGAAACATTACATGTTATAATACCTGTTCTTTGAACAGCTTGAATTTGATGAACTTTATAAACAGTATCTAAGAATGTTGTTCCTACACCAACAACACTAGCATCATCAGCATCTATTGAAATAACACCATCTCCAATTTGTGTATCGTGGATGAATACTGGATATCCAACAAGAAGATCTGATGCTAATTGATTGGTTTCAACTTGGAATTCAAATTTAAGAGCAGCATTTCCATTAGTTCCAGTAGTAGATTCTATCTTAGTAATAATACCAGTCCAACCTTGAACATTAGTGATTTTGGTTATTTTCTCAAAATCTGTTGCTTCTGAAGGAACGATAACCTGTGGTGGATTAGAAACACTATATCCTTTACCAGCATCTGTTATTAATACCGTGCTTGGATCTATACTACCATTAACTACAGTAGCAGTTGCTTTAGCAAATTCTGATACACCAGCAACTTCAAATTCTTCACGATTGATTGTACCAACACCAACACCAATTGGAGCACCAATTAATAAGTTGATAGATCCTGAATCATAACCATTACCACCATTTACTACAGTTAATGATCCTACAGTTCCATCATTACCAACAGCAGCAGTAATGTTTGCCTCTTCAAAATCATTATTCTCTGGAGAGTATATAATAGCATCCACTTGATCAACGTTAATAGAATAACGATCACCTGGATCTATATTTGGATTAGATAAGTCTTCATATTGGAATACATGAGCATCATCAACAAATATTCCATAATCTATTCCATCCTTACCTGTAGTTGTATTAGTAAAATCACCAATAATCTTAGCAGTAGGATAAATTTGTGGTTCTATAGAATCTCTTGCTTTAGAAACTATTTCACCGTTAATAAACTTATCTCTCTTTTGTTTAATCCAATCAAGAGGTTTGAAGTCATTTTCATTAATACCTGGTCCAGTATAAACATCAGTTTCAACTAAGTCGGAAGAAAGAATATCTTTAATAGTTCTTTCCTCAACTTGATCTTTTGTACCTGCTATACTACGATGCTTATTAATTTTAACTTCATCACCACGTTTGATAGATTCTTCAATATCAACTATCTTAATATCAACTCCATCCTGTCCTTTATAGAAGAATATATCTACTTTATCACCTTCATCTGGTGGTTCAGTAAATGTAAATGATGTTCCACCAAAGAACTGATATGCTATATCAGGAGTTTGAATCACACCATTAACAAATATTAATAGAATAGCATTAAGATCTATTTGAGCAGATAATGGATCAGTTTCATCTTTCTCAAAACTCAATAATTGACCATTCAAGAATAATGGATACCTTCTTCTAGTTCCATCTTGCATGAACTTAATATTATCAATAAAATCTATTTCACCAAATTGCCATGCTGAGAAGAAATCATTTGATGTTCTAGCAACATTTAATTGGAATTCGTGAACTGGTTCATGAACTAAAGCAGAAGTAACTAATCCAACAACTTTAAACTTATCACCAATGGAGAATGAATGACCAGGTCTTGATACTTTAAAGTTTTGAATAGAGTGTAATTGATTATTACTATTATATCCTCTAGTAATACTATCAGGATTTGATTTGATAAAGGTATGGTTATAGTTACCACCAGAAATCACAGCACCAGCAGTTGTTGAACCAGAATTAAATGTGTGAACATCTGTATTACCAGTTTTACCAACTTGTAATGTTATTGTTCCTGCTGCTTGATTTGCGGAAAGAATTTCAATAGGAGCATCATATGCTCTATCACGTTTTTGACTTATAGCATCAGCAACACATCCCACAAAGTCATGATTAGAACTATTAGTAGATTCATCTCCTTGTAGTACATCTAGTTTAAATGTTGAACCAGAAGCATCATAAACTCTGATCCACTTACCACTAATAGGATCTGTAGATCTTGGATATGTTTTTGTTCTACTAGAGTCAGTAACAGCACCAACATTAAGAGTAATAGTAGTTGACCCTACAGCAGTTATTTGTAATGATGTTTGATATGCTGGATCTGAATTGCCATTAGAACCATTAACAAGGCGTGGATAAGGATGAATTGTAGAATGTCCGTCAGCACTACAAGTAAAGTCCATTGGAGTTACTATTTCAGCATAATCATTAGTAGAATATACATGAGATCCTATTTCTAATATCAATAAACCAGTAGATGGATCGTATTGAGCATCCGTAATAGTTCTATTTTGATCAAATGGAGAACCAGCAGGAGTTACTTTTAAACCATCAACTAAGGTTCCACCAACGTAAATATGCTGTCCTGTTCCGTAAGTACATGTAAAGGATAAAGCATTATCCGCAATTTTAACCCAATCACCATTCCTCATATTATGTGGAGATGTGGTAGTTACTGTTAAAATTCCATTTATTGGATCATAAGAAGTTCCTGCTTGAGCAGTATGAGTATCAATTGTAGTTCTTGGATAAGATTCAGTTCCACCACCGTTGTAACCACAATCAAATGCTATCGACTCATCCGCTAATTTAATACTAGTTCCCTTCTTAAGTCCATGATTAGCACCAATTGTAAGAACCATTTTACCTGTAGTTCCATTATAAGAAGCATCACTAACATCATAATTTACAATAGGTGATCTACCAATTTGAACATCAAAACCTGTAGAGGATAAATTAGTAACTTTTAAATCTTTCTTACATGCTGGATCTCCTGATCTTGGGTATGTTTTAATATCATTACTTCCCATATCACATCTAAATGATAGAGAATCGGTAGCGATAGTAATCATTTCACCATTCTTAATTTCAGAATCACTCAGATGAGTACTATCAAAAGTAAGTCCCAAAATACCAGTAGTTGGATTATAAGAAGCACCTGTTGGTGTCAATGATGTAGTAATACCAGGAGCAGGACTAGTATCTACTTCAATATCAAGTAGTAGATTAGCACCACACTCTGTAGTTGATCCTACACTTAATCTAGAAATACCTTCAATAGACATATTTTGATAAACTGGATCAGGTGTTATAATTTCAGGATTAACGTATCCAGTTCCTCCATTTTGAATAGTGAATTCAAGAGATCCACCAGTTCCTGCAGGCGATTTGCCAACATTAATTATAAATTGTTGATTGTTCAATGGATTAATCCCTTCTACACCAACCATCAAAGCAAATATAGGATCTGATATTCTAGGATAAGCATGAACTGTAGCATAACGATCTTTGTTACATCTGAATACTATAGATTCTTGAGCAAACTCTACCAAATTATTAGCTTTCTGGATATTATTTGGTTCAGAAGAAACTAAAGTATGAACTGTTGTATTTGATGAAGGTAAGTTTAATAAAACTTGAATATCAAAAGTATTTGAGGTTACGTTTGAAATTTGTATCCACTTGTTAAAGATAGGGTCAGTTTTTCTTGGATATGGATGCTCAGATGAATTATCATCTTGAGTACATGTAAAGACTAAAGACTTTTCAGCAACCTTAATATAATCTCCATTGCTGAATCCGTGAGCATTAGCAGTTTGTAAGGTTACAATACCAGTTGTTGGATTGTAGGTAGCATCAGATACACTAGTAACATCTGCTGCAGCAAATCCATGAACAGATGATGTTGTAACTGTCATAATTCCACTTTGTGGATCATAATCAGCATCAGTAATTGTAAATGTTGCTCCAGTATTATCTGTTAAACCATTGGTTGTAGCAGAATCAAATTGATGAGTATTATCAGCAACAACAGCAGTTACAACAGCATCAGTACCTGCTCCACCACCTGGTCCAACATTAACTAAAATCGTATCATAACTAACATCCGTAATATTGAGAACAGCGTTTCCACCAGCTGGATCAGTGGATCTAGGATAAGGATGTTTGCTAAAGAATTCATCTCTAGAACATCTGAATGTTAAAGATTCTTCAGCAATTGTAATAGTATTTGAAGAAGTTAAAACATGTGATCCAATTGTTAGTCTTAAATTACCAGTATGAGATTCATATTCTGCTCTTGTTGGTGTATATTGTGAACCATCATCAGCAGTAATAGAATTAGCACTAGAACCAACAAAAGTATGATCATAAGATACATCAGTAACTCCAATTGAAACTGGTTCTCTATACCCAGATCCAAACGTCAAATCTTCATAGAACTCACAAACATATCCTCCACTATAAAAAGTTCCACCTGAAACATAATTGTGATTAATTGTAGAAACACCACAGAATGCTTCAAAAGTTCTCTCTGAAGTAATTGCCACTACAGGTATAGAACGATTATCATCATTGAATACTGTTGTTGTTACTCCCGCATATGATGAACTACACTCAAATTCCAACTCATTGAGTAAAACTGTTGGTGGATTATCTAATGAGAAATTATGTTGATTGTTAGTTGTTACTGTTATAATTCCACTAACATTATCATATACAGCATCTTCAATAGAAATATTAGTAAGAGATGAATGAGCATATCCAACTAAATTATCAATTGTTCCACTAGAATTCTTCTCTGCTTTTAATCTAGCACCAACAAGAGGAGCATATCCAAGACCAGGAGTAGAACCTAGAGAAACAATTAAACCACCTCTTGGGATTTGGTTTTGATTAATATCAAACTCAGATTGAATTCTGCTTCCATTTTCAGAGGTAATTCCTGTAAATACAACACTTGATACACCTACATTAGTATCATTTTCAAATTCATAATTATTACCAAGATTATTCAGAGTTAATGGTGTCTGGAATACTCCGTTAATGAATAGAATACCATTTCCAACACCTACACCTGTAACAGTATTAGCACCACCAACGGTTAATGTATAAGTTCTTCCAATACCAGTAAATGAATCTGATATGTCATCAAATACCATATTGGTATCATAATTTGTTCTTAGGAAAGTTCTTCCACTAAATTCTGCTCTGACATATGGTAAGTTAGTTTCACTTCTTCTCTGTCTTGTATTACCTTTTGGTGGATCTAAGAACCAAACTGTACTATCAACAATATTAAAAGATCCTCTATGAACTCTAACTTCTGTTCCAGCAGTATGATACTGTGCGTAAGTACCTAGAGTACCTCTCTTCACTTTAACTACTGCTATAGTTCCATCTTCAGAGTTAATAGTTGGTAAACGTGGTATCCATCTACCATTATCATCAAAATCGCCATCAACTGGCATTTGAATATTAGATTCTGCTACACCAACTTCAATAACCTTCATATATTCATCACCAACTTTCAATACATCTCTTGGTTGTACTGAACTAATTCCACTCAAAGCAAATTGTTCTATCTCAAGGTTTAAACCTTCATTTTGAGTTGCATTTAATATAAGTGGAGTTATAGCAGTTACCTTACTAGGTACATCATCAAGTAAAGTATGTTCTACTGCTGTATAAGATATTGGTTGTTGAACAATTCCATCCAATCCAATTACAGTCTTACTTAAGACTTTACTCATTTGGAACTTATGGGCATTACCTGATCCAGAATTGGTAAATGTTATAGGTTCTCCATCCTCAATAAATTCTTTTTTACTGTATAAGAAGAACTCACTTCCAGAAACTGCCTTAACATAAACTTTTTCAGGCAAAGTATTGATAATACCAGAAGCACCTTCAGTAGAAGCAATTCCTGGAGCAATAGCAGGAACACCAATAAAGGAAGAGTATGGGGTATATGTTAACTCTTCATTAGTGTTAAAGAAATGATTAGGTAAAGTAAACTTACCACTTGTTAAATTTAATTGCGAAGAATCACTTGGATTAAATCTCTTATAATAGATTGGTGTTTCTTCATGTGTAAGTTCAAAATTAACTTTATTTGCTCTATCACCATTAGGACCATCATAAGCAGATAAAACTAAATCATTAACAATAGGTCCATAATGTAATATATCAGATTCATTCTCAAAATCATTGACAGTTTGGAAAATCTGATTATATGCCTGAACCTCAACCACAGATGAAGCATACTCAGCATCTGGATTGAAATTAAATGATATTATTCCAGATTCTGGATTTGAAGTATTAAATGATCCAATTCCATCATTTCCTTTATTTGTAATATAAGGATACTCAACAACAACAGCATCACCATCTTGATCCTGCATCATAATAACTTGATGCATTACAGTTGTTTCTCCACAAGAAACACGAATCAATGATTTTAAAGCACTGTCAATTGATGTATTAAAACGTGTAATTGTTGATATTCCAGATTCTCCAGAATATTTTGATTCAAATCTTAAAGATCTTTCAGAACCTTCTGGTTGCCCTGTAACATTAAATCTATATGTTCCTATTCCAGCAGTTGTTGTTCCCAATCCAACTACATTTACACCAGCGTTTAAAGATGAATTTCTATCGTTAATAATATCAAGATAAACTGTATCATTTTCATGTCTAGCAGTAATAATACCAATTGGATCCTGAGTGATGGCAAATTCACCAGTATCAAGCACAGACTCTATTATCTGTAGTTCATCAGTTGTATGATCAATATTGAGAATAACTTCATTATATGTTAAATCTCTACGCAAATTATCTAATATAAGAATATCAGTTAACGATCCATTAAAATCGTTATCGGGTGAACTATAAATCGTTGTTGTAGTAACTCCCAACACAATAGGTTGCTGATCATCTCTATCTAAGAATCCAATATTTCCAGCAGTTCCAACAATTACTGAAGAATAAGTATCTTCTGTAATATTTGTTAATGGAGCATGTACAATAACATTACTAATACTTTCTTCAGTAACAGGTATCAATTTAGCGGTTGTTGAAGAAGTTATTTCAGTAACAGCAAATCCAACCCTAAAGGTTGTTCCATTAGATCTCTGTCTTGTTTCCCAAGAACTCAAATAAGATCCAATCTTATCTGGAATAATTTTATTATATCCAGCATCTGTACTGTTTAAATCAAGATCAACAACACTTAAGTTATATTCATAATCACCATTAACTAAAGTTTCTGTAATAGTACCAGTAACACTAGTTGTACCACTACTAATTGTTGTATTGGATCCATTTAGAGAAACACATCCAAAAGTTTGATTTGTTGATGGAACTCCACCACCAGGAACATCTGTACTAAATGTAGTTTTTAGTACCTTAATATCATGATCCTTATCATATAAATCTGTTGGTGTAAAAATTAAAGCTTTTCTTTCAGCATCAGCATCAGTACTAAAATCACCCAACTTAATATTGCTAAAATCACTTGTTTTTTCTAATAAAGAAGCATCTTCAGTTGTGGTTAAAACTACTAAATCACTTATTTGAACATCAAAAGTATCTGGATCTACTACTTGTACTAGATATTTTGCGAAATTTCCATTAATTTCTTCAATTTCAGTAAATAAATCCTGTAAACCAACACTAGAGAACTTATGACTGATATCATCATGTATTAGTACTCTGTTTGTTAAACATTTTGTATAATCTGTTAATTTTACATTTTGGAATTCTATGAATTTCGACTTATTATCAAGTTTATCATAATCAACAACTAAATCAAAATTATTAATAGTATCAACTCTTCTTTCTTCAGTTACATCCAATACAATTGTTGGTTCAATAGATTGTGTTGTTACACCAGCAAAACTTCCAGAATTTTGTACTACAACATCACCAAAATTCTTTAATCCTGATGGATGTACCAATCTATTAACTGGATCTACAAACTTATCCCAAGTAATTGAACTCTTAACAGAATATGATAGATTTTGATAATAGTCATTATTAGGAGTAACTTGATAATCTTCATTTAACTTACCAATATCATCATTCCATCCAACGTCAACTCTACTTGAGTAATCAACATTGAATTTACCTTTACTATTACTAATAGATGTTACAGTAGCACTTGTTCCACTAACATCACCAATAAATCTATCTCCAACTTTTAACTCATCTTTACCATCAACTTTAATAAAATCATCTCTAAAATCTACTACTTTAAGATCTTTCTTAATAAAAGTACCAGATTCTTTAATTGATAAAGATTCATCAATAGAGAACTCAGATCTATTTTGTACTACTTGTAATTCTGGATAAACATTCCTATTAACAATATTAGCATAACCAGATTGGAAAACTTTAGGTAAACCAGGGAAAGTCGTAACACCAACTAGATCAAATTTTAATACATCTGGGTTAGATGCTGTATAAGATTTTACTTTAAAGAAAGTAAAATCATAATCTGAAGAATTAAATCCTTCACCAACCACTGTAGTTGCTGTAGCCCCAGTGTTACTAACACCTATACCTGCCTCTCCAACACGTTGAATACCTTCAACGAAGATTTCATCACCTTCGGCAAATGGAGCGTTTTTAAAACCATTTATAGGGGTTTGTAGGTAACATACAGCAACAGTTTCACTCTCCACTGTCATTGAGTTGATACCTATACCATTAGAATTATTGATAGAAATTATTCTATGGTTTACTGAACTTAATCCCTTTATTGGAGCAATAATTTCAACCTCAGAAATTGATTGTTCAGGAACTATAGCTACTAATGAATTTGAATCAACAACCTTTTTACTCTTTGGATCATAAAGTAATAAATCTGGAGAACTAAGATAGTTTAATCCACCATTAATAATATTAATAGATCCAACTTCATCTAGATCATCTACATTAATAATTGGTGATATGAAAACTTCTGGTCTTAATGTATTATCAGCAGAATACTCAAATCCAATATCATTAATTCTTAATTGGTTTATATTACCAATTGAAGTTGATAATGCTACGATATTAGCATTTCTACCATTATCACTAGAAACATGACTAAATTTAGGAGCCTTCTTGTAAGAAAAACCAGTCGATATTGTTCTTAAACCTTTAATTGCACCAACAACATCAGAAGTTTTTGTTGAATATTCTAACTTATCACAATCTTCTATCTTATATTCATTTAATTCTGGAACAGATCTTGGTGAAATTTTAAATGACTCATTATCAACATCAAATATTTGATAATCGCCATTATATTTACTTTCAACAAATATTATTTCAGAATAATTAGGAACATCTTTATCAGCAGTGCTTATATAACCAGATTTATCAAGTGAATAGAATAATTTAGTTGGTGTAGACTTAGTGAAAGTTATGGATAAAGCAGCACCAACTGTAGTATCACCGATAGTTCCAGATTTAGAAACATTAAATTCTGTACTATCATCAGAATTGTTAAATTTATTCTTAAACTCCTTATCATAATAAAGATTAAAATCAAATCCTGATAATGTTGCTGTTGATAATCCAAAAGTTAATGTAGAATTCTTAACAACAGTAATTTGTGGATTAATAATAGAGAAAGTATGTGTAGCGGTTGTAGATCCTACAGTAGTAATTCCAATAACTTTAGCTGGGAAATCTTGAGCATCCTTTAAAGTTTCCGTTAAGTAGAATTTTGATGAATCTATTTCATGAATATAATATGATCCTATTTCAAATCCATCAATAACATCATCACTATCGTAAAATACCTTATCACCTGTTTTATATCCATGATTTACTATTGTAATCGTATTTGGATCAACACTATCACTAGTAGTAGATATACCAGTATAATCAAATTGTTGAGGATTAAATGTTAACTTCTCAAATTCACTATTATAACGAACATCTATTATTTCAGTATTTCCATATCCAACAACAAGATTTGGGACTACTTCTAAACTAATAACATCACCATTACTTAATCCATGTGTTGATGTATTCGCAGCAGCAACTTTTGTCATTACTGTAGTTGCTAATCTACTAATATCACCAGTTACTTGTTCATAATCAGATTCTAGAGAATATTCATAACTATTTGATCCCGTACCATAGAAAAATACTCCATTCGTGGTGTGTGCCTTACCAGCATCAAATGCTAAACCAATATAATCAGTACCTTTATCAATAATATACATTTCAGATACACCAGAAGATATATTTGGAATATTCTGAATTCCACTACCATCAATTTGTTCACTCATCATAAGTGAAGTAGCAGCAGGTTGTGCTAACATATCCTTTCTAAAGAATACCTTCTGACCTGTTTCAAATGGATGATTTGGTATGTAAATACTTTGTGCAGGAATTGGAACTTGATTGTTATTCTCACCAATAGAATAATTGATGGAAGAACCACCAGTAGTTCCTAAACCAACTGATAAAGTAGAGTTAAAATATACTAAATCATTAGTTCTCGATGGGAATTTGTTAGATTTAACTGGAATAGTAATTTTATCAGCAACAGTGTTGATTGTTGCTCCATAAGAAACAATTGGAGCGTTAGTAAATCTCTTAACCCTTATTATTGATCCTATAGGATATAAATTTAGTACTTTTAGATATTCATCATCAATAGTAATAGATGATCCAACTGAAACAAGATCTGATATTGTATTAACGTAGATATCTTCAACTGTTCCATTAGGATTAGTATTAGCAGGTAGTTCTTTTACCAGAGTCATCTTATCTGATTGGACTCCAATAGTAAATGAATCTGTTAATGCTAAATTTGATGTACTTAACCCAGATACTACAACACTATCATTATTACCAAATTCAATTTCTGGTCTATAATGAGCAGATACTTGGAAATCATTATCCCAAGTAAATACAGCATTCTCATATTTAAGTATTTCTGTTTTTAATGTTGATACACCTAAACCAACAATTTCATCAACTATAGCTCTAGCACCAGTTCCATTAGTTCCCGTATTATCAAATACAGTAAAATCACCAACTTTATAACCATCTCCACCATCTAATATTTGGAAATCAGTTACAGAACCTGTAGTAACAGATTCTATAGTAGACATTTGTCTAACAATCTCGTTAGATTCTATAATAAAATCATTATCAGCAAATGTCTCATTTACTTTATATGGGAATGTATTTCTTGATAAATTTGAATTGTTAAAATCAAATGATTGATCTAATATATTATTATCTTTAATAAATGGTAATCTATAAGTTTTTCCTATAAAATATGGATATACTGGTTGTAAATTATCATCAATTGTAGCAAAATAAGCATATATTCCTCTAGGAAATTCTGGAGTTTTACAGAATCTACCATTATGATCATCAAGATCCCCTTCATTTGTATATACCCAATCATTAATAAATGAACCAATAGGGAATTTTGCTAATGAAGGTCTAATACCAGCAGCAATATCAATACCAATCTTCGCACTATCTGGTTTATATCCAGAAACCATCCTCTTTATGGTTGAACCATACTTATCTGCTTCTTCAAAACCATAAGGACCGTATATTGGATTACCATCATATGCCCATCCAATAATAGCAGAGTGACCACCAGTATTAAGTTTATCAAATGCTCCTTGTAATGTCGCACCATATCCATGAGCACTTAGAGTAACTTTATCATCTCCATGTGGTTCTAGATGAAACTCTCCATGTTTAAAAGAATCATCCAAATATAATTTTTTAACTCTTGACTCAATTAATCCATTTTTACCTCTAGAATCGGCAAAAGCAAAAGTATCAGCAGCAGAATATCCAATTCCTGGATTTATTACAACAACCTCAATTAATTTACCGTTAGATATAACAGGTTTAAACTTAGCACCATTTCCAGAACCACTTATCTTAATTTCGGGTAGTGAAAAATATTCCTTTCCTTTATTAAGAACTTGAACCTCAACAATTCTACCACCAGTTACAATAGCATTAAGTTCAGCTTCTTTACCATTTTGTATATCTGTATCTGGACCTTTATCATGATTTACGGTTTCTGAACCATAATAAGAACCTTTTTCATATAAATCAGCACCTATAATATTTCCAGTTACAATAGGAGTAAAATTGATTTCTCCAGTAACAGTTGAAGCAAAAGAAACATTAGCTTTAACTTTTATATCTGGATACTTGAAAACATGATATCCAGTTCCTGTACTAGTAAGATTAACATACTTACCCCTTACATAATCATCTTTTTTCTTAGTTAACTCCCATTTAGAATAATCATCCATAAATGTACTGGATGACGTATGATTAGTTACACAAATATAAGTATTATCTGATTCTTTTACTAAATCATCAACAACATATGCTTTTGCTTCTTCCCAATCTGGAGCATCTACAACACCATTATCAGAAAGTCTAAATGTATCATCATCTATCTTAATTACAGTATATTCATTATAAGTACTTAATCCTGTTATTGGATCGCTAGATCCATTATATTCCATTGTGGCATAGTTAACAGTATCACCTTCACCGAACCCATGATTCTCAAAATGGATAGAATCATAAGCAGTAGAGATACCAACAGGTTTAACAATAAGTTTCTTATATGAATAACCAGTTCCTGGATTAATAACCTTAACAGATTTTATTGTATTTTTTGATTCTGTTCTAAATTTATGAATTCCATTACTAGTAGTTGATAATCCAATAGTATTAATACCATTTGGACCAGTTAGAGCATCAATTTCACTATTGAATAGTCTTACATTCTTAGGATTAAGGACTTTTACAAAATATGCGGCACCATTTACCAAAAAATCAGTAACTACTGTAGAATTAGTCTTAAATTCACCTATTCCTAACGCATCATTACCATTACTATCATAAAAAATTCTTTCACCATTGAATAGTTTATGAGGATCCTCAAACGCAATGATTTCTTCTACTGGATCAACACCACCATTGAATATTACATCTTGACTATTAAATTTAATTTCCCTAAATCTAGGACCAACTTCAGGTTCTAAAAGGCACCCTTTACCATTACCACCAGTTAATGAAACTGAACGGCATTTATCAATATCAAAATTTTGTGTTTCAATAATAATTTCTTTAACAGTTCCATTAACTACTGGTTCTGCCAATGCTGTAGTCGCACCACTAACAACAGGATCCTCAATTACTAATTTTGGTGGATTACATACATCATATCCTTCACCGCTATTAAAGATATCAATATTTGAAATTTCACCATATTCAACAGCATCTTCGCCCAATCCTGATCTAATTTCAACACCATCAATCAATACACCTACATTATCAGTAGCATCTTCACCTAATTCAGTTACATAAAGATCTTGTGATAGTGGAAACTTCCTTAATATAGGATTATAAGTTAAATCTCTATTATAATGATCCTGAAGAGTGAATACATGATTAACACCACCAAGAGCAAAAGTATCTGGTTTATCTAAGACAATAGTAGATATACCAATAGAACCAACAGAATCATGTAATTTTATACCAGTTTTATCTGATGTTACATCAACATAAAATACTCTTGTGGTATTATCATTGTTCAAAGTAGATATTCCAACAAGAGTTGTTGCTGCTGCCCCAACTGAATCTACTGCTTGATATATTACAGCATCTCCAGTATTAAATTTAGTAGGTGAACTAAAATTAATCTGATGATAATTAATTGCTATAGATGGATCAAATGGATCTACTTGTTGTGGTTGACTTAATGTATTATTATTACCAGTTTCAAATGAAGATTTAAAAAGTTCTACAGATATATCATAACTTGGTAATGAGTTTGATGCTACATATCCTTCTGTATTACCATCAACATATACATTTAGAGAATCGGTAAGATAAGTATTTTCATTATCACCTAAAGAAATTACATTAGAATATCCAGTTGTTTTTGCTTTCTTTACAGCTCTACGAATATCATATTTTGTGTTTGGATCAATAGTAAGATTTAAGTTATCCAATCCAGTTAAGGAATTATCACTCTCATCAATATCTGATATTGTTGCTGTTCCAAGAACTTGTAGTCCAAATCTTTCAAATATTTCAATAACATCTCCTATAGCAAGACTAGATTTATCAATTTTACTTGATAAAACTGGGTTTCCTACCCATGATTCTACTTGATAACGACTACTTGTGTTATATTTCCATGAATTAGCAAATATTTGCTTATATGTTCTATCTTGATCATCAATATTCTGACTATCATAAGAAGGAATACTTTCTCCAACATTCCTACTATAAATTTTTTCTTGCTCCTCAATTAAACTAATATTACCATCAGGAACAAAATCTGATAAAACACCAGTGATTCTTAAATCAACTCTTCTGGTTATATCACCATTTTCATATCCAAATACAGTTTCATTTGCTCTTATATCATCAGTATCGTTAATAAGAGTATCTACACCACTACATCCTAAGAATTGATTTACAGTCTTAGATGTATATGTAATAACATTGGTTCCACTAATTAATATCCCACTACTAGGGAAACCTATTGTAGAATCTACGGTTATTACAGAGGAATTCTTTGGTGTTGTACCTAAAACCTTTGTTTTACCTGGAATTGTAAATGTTCCTTCAATTAGATCTCTATCACTAAATCCTACAAATAAAGAGACTTTATAGTAAGTTTTTCTAATATTTGCTCCAATACCAAGATTTCTTTCAAATATTTCCACTTCTGATACAGAAGCAGATGTTCTTAGATCTGTTGATTTTGTTATAGTTTGTCCAATCAATAAAGATGGATCACCACTAATTGCTTCAGCAATAACAACTTCTCTACGAATATACTCAGCACTAGAAGGTTTAATTAACCTCTCTTCTAGATCCAATACCTCAGAATCTACACCATATAATACTTTGAATAATATATGAATTGATTCAGCAATACCTTTTGATTGATAGAAAGATCTTGCATGTTTAATGAAATTACCAACATCAAGACCTTCTACAAAATCATTATCTTCTAAACCAGGTAAAAAGGTTTTCTTGAGTTTATGATAGAACTCTTGTAAGAAAAGTACGCTAAGATTAGTAACTGTAGAACCAGTAGTATGTTCAGCAGAATTTGTTTCCTCAAATACTAAATCTTGCTTATTTGTATTATCTAAAGATGCTGATATATCAACATTAAAACCAGTAATACCACTAAAACCACGTATACAACCAGAGAAAGTAGTATCTGTTTTACTTGTATAAGTGATTATTTCATCATTAATCTTTAATAGACCATATTCAGCAGGAAATCCTTTTGTAGATTCAACTGTAATTGTCTTATCAGAACTATCAATATCAGAAGTAAGAGATGTAGTTCCAACAATAACTTCAGGAACTAAATTATCTGCCTTAATATACCGATCAAAATTATCAATTAAATCGGTTGGACCACCTTGAAATTCTTGTGAGAGATAGTATTGTTTAAAAAACTCAGTCGCATTGGGAAAATCTGATACCAAAAATTGAGGAAGTTGATTCTCAATTATAGTATTGACTTGTACTCTCTTATCGAAATCTAGACTCATATTAATTTCTCGCTAGTTCTCCGTTTGAATAACTTGATGTGTAATAATCTCTAGAGAACACGATTCCTGATACATCTTCGCCAGAAGCAATTACATCCTTAACCATATTTATCTTACTATTAGAAACATCAAAACTAAGATATAAGTCCTTCAAACCAATTACATCATTTGAATCTGGGAATGCTTGTATCTCAACAACATCATTAGCAGCAACAGTTGATACTATATTAAGTGTATTGATTAATACTTCACCTTTTTTATAATCAACTGTACCAACAGATTTAGCAATAATCTTAAATGTACTGTTCTCATCTTTAGAAACAATACTCAAAACACCTTTCATAGATCCATCTAAGTTACCTTTAACATCCTTATTAGGAACATCAGTTAGAAAAACAGTCTTATCATGCCCATTAATCTTAAATCCAGTACTCTTAATGTTATATCCTTCAGGGTTAATAAAGAACCTATTACCAAAACATAGTTCATACTGAGCAAATTGATTCAGAAGTGCCTTTAAATCCCTTCTAATACGTACTTTAGTGATGTTTGATGTAATACCATTATGAACCCTATCAATCAACTGAACCGTTTTACTGTGCTTAAACCTACCACCAAACTTATTAATATCAACTGTATCAGAATAAGTGGTTAAAGCATTGGTAATCTTAGTCTTTAATGTGTCTGGAGTCGCAACTTGTGCTGTGTTATAGTAGATTGTTGAATCAATCTCCACATATAGAACCTTAAGATCAACAATCTTTGAGTTAATACCAGCAATAGCGTATTTCTTTAATTCATTTTTAATGAATTGTTTATCAAAATCAGATACATAAGTACCATTTTTAGGTTTAATACTAATCCTGACAGTACCAAATTGAGGTGGATCCATTTCTTCACCACCAACTACTGCTACAGATTCTGTCGCAGGATATATCTGTGATATGATTGCTTCATAATCTCTTGGTGTAACCGCCCTGTATTGTGCGGAATACATACGAGGAGCAAAATACTTAATAGAGTTGATGTTCTCTATGTCAGAACCGTTTATAGCACCTTGTACGGTGGTAATAGATACGTTTTGTTTTGGTATCTTAGTTGATCCATTTTGATCAATTACGGTTCCTTGGAAGTCAAATGCCTGAGCACCGTTACCTCTAGCACCATCTGTTACAATATAACGTGCTATAATTTGATTATTGTTCTCTAATTTCTTACCAAAGAACCCATCACCAAATAAAATCTCAAATTTTTCGTCCTGAATCTCTTGAATTAAGAAAATTTCCGAATCTTTGCTTAAATTTAGGATGTTATCGATCTTTTTAAATTGTCTTCCTAACCCAGATGTATTGTTCTTACTTACAAAAACAGTGATTGTGGAGCTATCTATCTGAGGATTATCTAAAATAAAGCGTTGATCTTGATTTGTCATCGCAAGAAACGTATTTTCAACCAAAGTTCCTTGAAAAACAGTGATAGGATTGGTTTGAGTCCCAAAAGTAGCGACTCTACTGACGCTACCATCCTCATTTGTAACATTTTCAACGATTGCACTGACTGATTCGGGTATAGAGAAGCGATATGAACTCTCATTTACTTGTCCAACCGCCACTAAACCAGGTTTTAAGGTAATAAAAGGCACTTGAGCAGCCGCATCATCGATTTCTACACTAAAAGTGATGGATGCCTTCGCAGCAGTATTAGATCTAGGCACATAACCTATGTTTCGTGCCAAAGAAACCACATTTTCACGCAATGTAGCAGAGTCTAGGAACGATTCATTCGCAACTAAGTTCGCATTAAAGGCATTAATATAGGTATTGTATGCTAAAGTATCAATTAAGATCGCAAAGTTAGACCCTTCAAAGTCAAAATCCTTGAAATTAGAGTTTGCTGCCAGATAATTCTTTATCTGTGCCTTAATTTGATCAAAATCTAAGTTAGTAAACTGTGTGACTGGCATTATTTTATCTGGTTGGTTCTAATATGAACGAAAATGCTTGACGAGGGGCATCTAAACCCACAATATCAAAGAAAACTGTAACTTCAAAAGCGTTATCATCAGGTCTAGGATCAATATCAACTGCGACTTTATCAACTCTAGGCTCATGATTCTTAATTGTATTCAATATTTGATCCTCTATCGCAATAGCGATGGGCATTGTATAGTTTTCAAAGAGTAATGCACGTACTTCAGATCCAATCAGTGGATTAAAGAAACGTTCAGAAGGTATTGTTTCTACTAAGTTTCGTACCGCACGAGTAATCGCACGTTCATTCAATAATACAGGTAGATCCTTGGTAATCGGATGAGGTAAAAAGGAGAAACTAATATCCTTAAACCCAATCGATGTTTTCTCGTACTTAAGTGGCATGTATAGTAGATATACTTTCCTCTGGTTATTTATGACTATTCATTAAAAAAGACCCCCGAAGGAGTCTTTCCATTTTATTTACCCTGTCCACGATATCTTTTACGAGCCGAGTTACGGGATGTTGCGGTATATTTGGTATGTTTGCCTGTTCCTTGACGAGACTTTTTCGGAGTTGCCTGCACATAAGTACCACCCATGATACCCACTTTCATTTTTGCCATTAATCTTTAATAATCGTAGTATGTACATCACAAGGGTTAGGAGTACCATTGTGATAAAATTCTTGAGCAAGATCTTCCATAACATCAAAGTACTCAGATTCACTTAGTTTCTCGTAAGTTAACTTATCTCCTATTGTAATGTTATAGAGTTCCATTAGATGACTCGTGTTTTCTCATGCCCTACACGAATGCGAGGATCGCACCAGATCTCGAAACCTGCCTCCTTTGCATCCAAGCAGAATGAGACATCTTCGCCACACATATCCTGAACCTCGCCACTTTCAAAGACTTGCATCTTTGGAGCGAACCAAGGATATGGCATACCTTCATGTTCAAATACACCTTTCTTGATCAGTAACCAACCAAACCCTGTGTAATCAACTGTAAATGGTTTCTTACGCTTACCAATGCTATCACCAGTTTCATGATTCATCACACCTCCATTCGTACGGAAGTCATCCTCCTCTAACCAATGAGCAACTGATGTCGTCTTACCATCCTCTGTCATATACCAACCAGCAGCAATATCCTGTTCCATGAGAACTAACTGCCAAAACTTCTCTGTATTGAATACTATATCACTATCAATCCATAATTGCCAATCATATGGTAACTTACCATCCCAAGGTAATTGATCAGGTCCTCTTAAAACATTAGCACCAAGGCACTTGCAACGAGCAAAGTTAACCATAGAGGAGTAATCTTGTGAGATCTGTATCGAAGCACCTGCTTGGACAAGATCAAAGCATAACTGTACAAAACTTTTTAAAAATGTATATGAGACGTTTCTACCAGGTAAACAGAATACAACTGTTTTACCTTTAACTATCTCCTTAGCCTTATCGTAATCCCATTCTGGTTCTTTCTTTACCACAGGGGATTTCGCTTTAACTGTAAATCCTTTAGTCATTAAACCTACGTAGTTTATATCAATATTATATCAGTATATGTAGGTTTAGTCAACTTAAATTATAAGGTAGTGATATCAGTAACTCGCATCCTCTGAGATACCACTATCCAGTTCAATCTTTGTATATGTAAGTTCATCTCTAAAATATGATTGATATATTCTTCCCCATATCAACTTAAACTCATAATCATCAAGATCCTTGAAGAGACACTCTCCTCTTAGATAGATGTGATATGTGTTAGTTTTCGTATTCTGTAATGATGAGTTCATCTCCATCTGTTTTAAATCCTAATTCCGTATCTTCATACCAACCCTGATCATTCACGATCCATTCAGGGATTCTTACAAAATATTCACCAGATACTGTATCAATCTCTATGGGGCGTTTTTCATCAGCGTTATTTTTTTGCATTCTGTGGATTATGATTTTCCATTATATATCACTTTTGAATTATTAGCAAGTCGACCTTGTGGGGATTTTTACACAGCGAAAAAAAATTTGGATTGCTTATGATATTGTTCTCGCTTCCGTAACACTTTGTAGGTTAGGGTAGTTAGGCGTTTTTATATCGGCCGCCATCGGCAACGCCCCCACACGGGGGGCACTGCTATATCACGAACCCACTGTGCCAGTTAGGTCGCTGACCCCTCCAGCACCATTGCCCTGCGGTCTGCCCTATACTGTCTCTTTGCCCGAAC
>CETC01070417.1_pt1 | contig 20943 bp, 19 predicted proteins | sample 326911 | NCBI WGS metagenome assembly CETC01 (sample SAMEA2622694, study PRJEB7988) | marine metagenome | isolation source: saline water (ENVO:00002010), including | reverse complement strand
CCATAGAAACAAAAGATGATGACAGTATGTTAACATCTACTGTTGATCATGTAGACAATATATGTAGTTTATATACTGAAGGTACATTCACATTTAAAGATTGGCTTTTAGAAGTTAAAAAATGGAATAAAACACTTAAGAAAAAGGATAAAAACTTTAATATTGTTGAAGTTACGGAGAATGAATTGCATGAAAAATGCGGTTATTATACTGGATATGATCCTATGGATTTAGTAAATTTGGAGGATAAGAATGAGCAGAATATCGAGGTTTGAGGGCATATTCAACAACTTTGATAATTTTCATTTTCATATACTGGGTTGCGGGGCTATTGGTAGTTCCGCAGCTACCCAGTTAGCTAGATCTGGTGCAGAGAAATTTACATTATATGACTATGATAAGATTTCTTTGGCTAACGTAGGAGTTAGTCAATATACTGTATCTGATATAGGTAAATATAAGGTAGATGTCTTATCTGAATACTTATCTGTGATCTGTGATGACCCAATCGTCATTGAAATAAAAGAAAAGTTTATAGATAATGCACAATATGTACCTCATGGAAATGATATTATTGTCTTAGGGTTTGATAATATGTCTAGTAGACTTCAAGCTGTGGAAATAGCTTGTAGTGTAAAGAAGTTAAAGCCTATAATACTTATAGACGGCAGAATGGGAGCACAAACATATCAACAATATGCTTTCAAGAAACCAACTCTTGATAAGTATAAAAAATGTTGGTATGATGACGAAGAAGGAAGTGAAGAGCCTTGTACAGCAAAAGCAACTAGTTATTGCAGTAATATGGCTGGTTCATTTATTACTAATTCTGTATCAAAGATGGTTACAAGCCAACCATTTGAGAATGAAATAGTATTTCACTTTCCATCTATGTCGTTAATGGCTAAGTAATTAGAAAGGAAGTAATCGTTAGTTAAGCATATGCGATTCAACTCCGTAAGCGAGCGATTGCTTCCTATTCTAAAAAAGGAGAAGAATATGGTTTATTTAGGAACAGTAGCTGAATGGATAATTGAATTTCTAATTCTCGGAACAGCTCTTCTTATATGGGCTATAGCTGCGTTTATAATAGCAATGCTAATAAGCCTAGCTATAGATTTTATTAACAATGTAATGAAGGAAATATAATGAAATGTTTAATGTTTGACCTTGAACGTGGATCACAAACACTTGGTGGCCCAGAGAGTATTCAAAAATTATTTGGATATCCTGTGTTGTCACCTACTACATTTGATCAGTTCAAGAAAATTATATCCGATCTATATACTGTACAAAAAGCAGTACACAAAACAAAGATTGGAAATATTGAGATTGATCAAGAAGTTCTTGAAACAAAACCTCGAAATGGTACTGAAATTGATGCATTAGTACTTGATACATTTAGCGAATTATCAAAAAAGTATCAAAGAAGCCTTGTTGATAAAACAGGTAAAATGAAAATGCAAGATTGGGGTAAGCTTAAGAACACTCTTGATATGTTATTAGAATTTATTACAAGAATACCTGGTGTATTAGTAATGAATGTTCATAGCAAATTAAAAGATCTTGATGATGGTACAACAAAAGTATTGCCTTATATTGATGGTAGCACTAAAGAAGACATTAGTAAATGGTTTGATTTTGTATTTTATACAAGAACTATTGAGTCTCCAAGTGGTAAAACTGAATATATTTGGCAAACAAAACATACTGAAAAGTATGATCATGCTAAAGACAGAACTAATTTACTAGATGCTGAAATACCCCAAGACTTTCAGTTAGTATTAGATGCTGTAAAAAAGAAGAAATTCACATCTGCTAAGATTCTCATCATAGGAAGTCCAGGATCTGGTAAAACGTGGAGTCTTAAAACCTTAATTAAGGAGAAGTCATAATGGCTATAAAAACAATGAGTGCTTCAACTGGTGGAGATTGGTCTATTGGTTGGAAAATGGTAACTCTAAAAAATGCTAAATACGGAATGTATAATAATGATGTACGTTATGTTGATGCATATTTTGAAGAATATCCTGAAACAATAAATCTACGCATGTATGAAGCTAAATCTAAAGATACTGGTGAAGAATTTGCAATAGCAAGATTATTTCGCTTAGCAAATGCTGGTATAATGGGTGAAGTTGTTGATTCAACAGGTAAAAAAAGTATTCAATATGATGATGATGCTACAAACCTGAATGGAAAACAAATACAAGTATTCTTCTATAAAAACGATGAAGGATATTTTCGTGTATTAAACCGTACAGCTCCTGTAGAGCAAGATGGAGAAGTATTATCCTATACTGAAAAAGATGTTAATTATTGGAAAGCACAAGGTGAAAAGTATTATGAACAGTACAAGAAACCTGCTGATGATGATGGAATTACGACAATGGGTATAGATGAGATAAAGAATACTTTAACTCAAAACGATGATGATGAACCTCCATTCTAAATAATCTAAAGAGTACGTCAAAAAGGGCTTCCATCTCCTTTCCGCTGTTATAACAGTTTTTGGAAGCCCTACTCTAAAGGAGAAAACATGAAATATATAAAATGGTCAACTATTGACTTAGTTAAAACTCTCTTAAAAGAACATCATCACCTTAGAGATAGTGATAATAAACTTCTTGCTAATGTTTGGTTCTTAAAAGCTGAAAAAGTTGAAGAAGGAGCTATGGATTTTTTAAAATTAATAGCTGACGGGAAACTACCATCTTCAGAATCTATTAGACGGTGTCGTCAAAAATTACAAGAAGAAAATCCTGAACTACGTGGAGAATTATGGAATAAAAGACATAAAATGCAAACACAGGTACAGGAAGAAATAAGGGAAATGGAAAATGATTAAAGAATTTGCTTTATCATTATCAAACAGACATCATTTTCGTGAAAGCAATAAGATGTCTGAACTTGAAGGTACACCCCAAGATACTTTCATGTCATTATGGGACTATGATGAATATGTAATAGAATATTATAATAAAAAGAAAAAGTTAGCTGGATTTGATGGTCTTATCTATATGCCTGATGAATTAATATTAGACGTAGATGGTAAAGATCTTGCTCAAGCTAAACATAAAACATTATTATTAATTGAATTATTATATAAGAAACAAATCCCATATCAAATATACTTTAGTGGTCGTGGATTTCATGTAAATATTCCTGCTTTAGCATTTAAATGGAAACCGTCAAAGAATTTACATTTGAATGTAAAAGAAAAATTAACAGCTGTAGGTGTATATAAATATGCTGATCCAGCTGTAATTGATAAAACCAGGATTATAAGAATACCCAATACTCTTAATACTAAATCTGGAAAATGGAAAATACCACTAACTGAATCAGAGTTTAGAAGTTTCAATCTTAATTTCAAAAATCAACCACGAAGAAACTTTAAGTATAACGAAATGGTCTGTGAACCAGTCTTCGATGTGCTTGAAAGATCTGTGAAAAAACAAGAAACTAAAGTTGTGAAATCTGAACTTGGAAGAGATCCAGATCCTACACATTATACATGTATACAACTCATGTTAAAAGGTGTAAGTCAAGGAAGTAGACATATGACTGCTTTAAGACTTGGTTCTCATTTACGATGGAGATATCCTGAAAGTACAGTTCGTCTTATTATGGAAGATTGGAGACAACGTGTTGATAAACATAATGTTCCATTTACAAAAGAAGAACTAGATAAAATTATTACTTCTTGTTATACAGCAAATGAAAATAGCGGATATAACTATGGATGCAATGATTCTATAAAAGATTCTCTCTGTCAACAAACTTGTTTTCTATATAAATCAAAGAAAAGTCAATCGGTTATGAATGCAACTGATATGGAAAATGTATTAATTGATTTCTATACTAGTAATATAAAACCTATAGACTTAAAAGATTTATATGAACAATCAAAAGGTTTTCCTATTTATCCTGGTGAAGTAGTGTTAATACAAGCACCACCTAAAAGTATGAAAACAATGTTACTCCTTAATTGGATAAATGCATTTAAAAAACATACATATATGATGGAACTTGAAATGTCCCCAAGACAAATTATGTCAAGATTGATAATGATTGAAAAAGGTTGGGATGAAAAAGACATAGAAGTGCATTACTCAAGGAATAAAAATGGATTAGATGTGAATTTTGATTGGCTAAAGGTTGATTATAATTCATGTTATCCATATGAAATAGAAAAACGCATTCAAATGATGCCTAATAAGCCTGAAGTGCTTGTTGTTGATCATCTTGGTTTATTAAGAAGTAGGATGAAAGATAATAATATGAAGGTTGAAGAAGCATCTCAAGTATTAACTGAATTAGCTGTACAATACAACCTTATAGTATTTGTAATAAGTGAAATAACTAAAAGTGCATTTCATGAAGGTATGAATATAGCATCCTCTAAAGGTTCATTTAGAGTAGCTTATAATGTAAATAAAGTGTTATCCTTACAACCTTTATTTGACGTAGGTGAAAAGAATCTTATAAAAGGATTAAAGCTTGAGAGTACTGCTAATCGTGAAAAAGAAACATTATATGTTGATCTTTCACTAGATGGACTAAGGTTAGTAGGATGATATCTATCATAACGACAAAAGATCTTTCATGTCAACATCCCGAAGAAGATATGGAATATCAACCAAAAGAAGAAGATACTAATACTCCTGAATCACTCACATGTGGAGTTTGCGGAATGGATTTAGATCCAAACTTAAAAGCTCCAGATTGGGATGCATTAGCAAAAGAGGAAATCTATGAAACGGACAATGAATGAAATAACCACAGATATTATGACTCAACAAATGAATATGGAAATGGCGTTAAATCCAGAAGAATTTAATGTTCAAATTCAAGAACTATTTGTTGAGCTATATGACAAAGAAGATGGTATATACTGGTTTTACCGTAATAATGAAAAAAGAATGGAAATGGTAGACGAGCATATAAATAAATGTAAATCAATAAAGAAAATGCTTCATAATAGCAATGAACGGGTTAAGCAGCTTGTTATCCAAACACACAGAGAATTAAAGACTATGCCCAAAAATTCAGAATTTAATCCTCTAAAGATAAGAAAATCCTCTGGTGCAGTTGAAGTAATAGACGAAAATGACATACCCGATGAATACTGGGTAACAGTTCAAACCAAAAAGCTAGATAAAAAAAGAATACTAAGTGAATTGAAAGAAGGATCTGAAATACCTGGAGTTCGTCTTATTAAGAAGAATTTTATAGGAGGTTTTAGATAATGGCTAAGTCAATGAAAGTTCCAGTTTTAGTGTTTGAAAAGATCGAAGAAACTGAAGTATTGCTAGAAGGATTAGAACTTGTAACAACAGATGCAAATTGGCGGAAAAGAAAAATTGTAGAACAATTGAAAGAAGAGTTACAAGGTGCTAATTATTCAATGGCAATGACAAACAATAACTAAAAAATTTGCCTTGCTTAGCTTTTTTTGTCCGAAGATTGGATTTTCCATAGGAAAAAAGAGTTAAAAATATAACTCTGTGATTTTTGGATGATAAATAAAGCATAAATTTGTTGATGGTTGGCGTCATAACAAGAGCAAGGCAAATAACTTATAAATGATGATAATCCTCGTAAATCGGGACTGTGTAAGTCGGACTTATAGTAGATTTAGGACTTCATCTATAGGAAAATATATATCATCATTTTAAAAGATGTAAAGGAAGAAGAATGAGTGGCAAAGCAAAAACAAAAAATAATGAAACTATCAACATTGGAGATTGGGTGGAATTTAAAGCAGACATAGAACAATGTGGTAAAGTAATTAACATTCAAGGAAGTGGCAAAAACGCTGAACTCACTTTAGAAAATACGGATGGATTTGATGGAGATTATATTGGTGGAGAAACCATCACCTATATAGAAGCAAGAAGATGTTTTTTATGAGTGGCAAAGCTCCCAAACAGAGAGGTACATTATGACTAAATCGTATATCAAAAAGGTATTTAAAGATAAAGATGTGCAATTAGGTAAAGGTTCAATAGAAATGATTGAACATGAACTTCAAGTACAAGTATCTTTAATGGCTAATAGATGTAAACATGGTAATTTAAAACGATTAACACCTGAATTATTTTGGGTGGCAATGGGTAAATTACAATGAACAAAGAAATAGTAAGACGAATAGAAGAACGCCTTGAAAAAGGTAAGCGTGAATATGCTGATGAATTAGATCCCTGGGATGGAAGAGATTGGCCAAAAGAAGCCTTAGAAGAAGCGTTAGATCTTGCTATTTATATAATAGCTGAATTAATAAAAATAGAAGGAAGAGAAAATGGAAGAAGATAATACATTCTTAAACTTTAAAAAGAAAAAAGTTGCAGAAGAGTTCCCAGTTAAGAAAAAAGCGGGAAAATTAAGCAAAAAAATCAACAGATTAGAACGTGAAATGGAATCTATTAATGCACAACTTAAGATTATAAAATCTAGGTTAGGATTGTGACTTGGAGTGAAATGCTTGGCGATGTTCAAATGTATATGAATAGTTTTTATTTAGCATTAGAACAAATAGCCAATGCTAAGGACATAAAAGATCCTGAAATTCTAAGATCAATAGCAAGAAATGCTTTAGAAAGAGAACCAACAACAGCTGATCCATATAATACTGGTGATGATATAGAATATAAATGGGTATCACCCAATGACCCAGGAGACGAAAATGACACATCCAAGTAAGATAAAAGGAAACACATTTGAAAGAGAATGTGTAAATAAAGCGAAAAACCAAGGCATAAAAGCTAAAAGAGCTTATGGGTCTAATGGAATGTCGCTTGGATTAGAAGAAGAGGTTGATGCTCTTATTGGTGAATATAAGGTTCAATGTAAGAGAAGAAAAAGAATAGCACAATGGATTAAGCCACCAGCTTGTTGTGATATTGCTTTAGTTCGTGAAGATAGAGGTGAAGCTTATGTTATTATGGAATATGGAGATTGGTTGGATTTATTAAAAAGAGCTGAACTGTATTTAAAAATTGAGGAAGAAAAATGAATAATAACTTATTTCGTATTGATTTACAAAGTGATTATTTTTGTTTATCTATCTTTCCAATTGCATTTGAAATTATAATAACAAATATAGTTTGTATATCTTTTCATATATTCTCACTTACAACACGATTAACCTTTTCAACTGATTTCGGATTTTTTGATTAGGTGATAGGGAGCAGGATTATTCTCCTATTGTAGTCCTGCTCCTGTGTATTCATATTCTAACATTTGATCTAAAACAGATACAGCAGCTTTAGCTCCAGGGTCTAAACCTTTTAATCTTAATTTATTTTGCCTGCCAAATATCATTTGATTGTATTTTTTAGTCCATTGTCTAGGATATAGACCTAACCAATGTCTTACTAAATCCATACCTCGACCATCTCTTACAGCAGGCCATGTTTTATTCATAAATCTACCATACTCAGTACTATATTGATATGCTTCATATCTAGCTGTGTCTTCACCTTCTTTACTATAGTCAACATTACCAAATACAACATTATTAAAAGTACTTTCATCCAAATCAATTAAACCTGTTTTTATACCCATCCATTTCATTGTTCCAACAGTTGGGCCAAAAACTTCAGCTGTCAATCCAAATGTGCTTTTCTTTCTTCCAGATTTAATAAAATCTTGAGGATAAACTACTTTTGTCTTATCAGGTTTTGTAGTTTCTAGTTTATCTCTTTGATCCATCATCTCAAATGACAATTCACCCATTGATTTATAATCTGGCAATAATAGGTCTTGTATTTCGTATTTACCACCTACAGTAAGGTCATCATGTAAACGTTTTACTCTGCTTATTGTTTCGTTTTCAAATATATTATTTAAGTCTAGATTTAATAATACAGAAGCTAATTGAGTAACTGAATATACAGCTCCATATCGAACAGCATAAGCAAGTTCATCAGCATTCCATTGTCTAGCTTGAATTGCTTTTTTAGCCCCTCTAAAAGCATTTAAATGAGTTTCTGCTAAAGACATAGGATAGTGTAGTAAGTGAAAAGCAACTTCACTCATTCCTCCTATAATAGGTCTTTTCATAATTACCTTATCACCTATTTCATCCACTTTAACTTCATGCCCTGTTCCTCTTAAAGGCTTAGCTTTAGCATGAGGTGCATATTCATAAGCAAATGCATTAACCATTTCTAGTGCATAATTTTTAGCAAATGCTTCTGCTTTCGCTTCTCCTAAAGCTGGATCATGTTTCAATAATTGTTGATATTTCATAATAAATGATGTTTTATACATCCATCTACGTTGCCAATTCTCAGTCATTCTATGAAATGTTAATAATTGCCCCATACTCCATTTACCAGCTTCAGCCAATGCATCTCTTATTGGTGTACCATTGTATTTTATTTTTCCACTAATGGGATCAAATTCTATACTACCTGATGCAAAATCAGCTTTACCAATTAATCCTTCAGAAAATAACTCCGAAGCTGGATCTACGAATTTATATCCTGCTTCATTTTCAAGCCTATCTACAATTTCTCTAATCCCCCCACTATTATGTCTATAAGCTAAAGATGCCCTATTTATAGCAGAAGGGCCTACATGTGAAAAATAATGTATAGCACTCGCTGCATTTTTTACAGCTCCTGTTACGTTTAAACCCATTGTTCTTGCTGTTTGAGCAGCATTTATATAATATACTGCATTATTAACCCAATCAGGTCGTTTTGTTGTACCTTCTGTAAAAACAGTATATTCTTCAATTAAAAACTTTTTTAATCCTTTTGTAAATTGAGTATTATCTGTTTTAGGAATATCTCTCATAGCATTTAGAAAAGCATCTTGGGCCCAAACTAATTTATTAAACGATACAGCATCTTTACCATATTGGCTTAATACAAATAAAGGATCTTGGTCATATATATGTCTTAAATTAGGATTTCTACCTTTTACTTGGTCTGGTAGTTTTGGAATGTCTTTTAAAATATCAGAAACTTCTTTCGCTTTTACAGACAAATCACTTCTTTCACTAGAAGCAAGCATTTTTTCAAGTGAAATTTTTGTATCAACAAGGTTTTTTAAAAAAGCACCAGGAAAGTATCCACCTGTTTCCATAGATGTCTTTAATCCTTCTATTGCAATATCAATATCTTCTTTTAGTCTTCTACCACCCATTGCATCATTTCTAAATTTTAAATCCACTACATCTTTCATTTTAACAAGACCATTTATAAACACCTTACCCATAGAATCAAGATAATCTCTACTTTTTTTAGCAGCTTCAATTATTTCAGGATTATATGTTCTTTTAATATTTGGATCACTTGGATCAATATACTCTAAATTTTTTCTAATATTTTTAAATTCACTATTAGGCATTTCACTTAATAATTGAAATTGCTTTAAAAAAACACCCTCATCCCCATCAATAAACTTTTCTATTGCTCTTTCAAATTTTTGTTTTACTTCTGCAGTAGGAGCTTCCATTGCTTTTTTTCTTAATCCTCTAAGTTCATTTACAGCATCTACTCCAATTTTTAAGTATCTACCATCTAATCCAGCTTTTACATATGCATCTAAAAAATGAGATGTAATATCTGCCATCGAATTTTCTTTATTACCTATATTTACCCTTGATCTATTCAATATAGTATTTAGCTTTGTATAAAATTTTCTTGATGTTGGGTCTAATTTAGATGTTCCTTCTGGTACAATTCCCCATACTTCAGAAAATTTACCTTTTAAATCTTTCGAATAAGCATCTATCTCTACATTCAATCTCCTTATCTCACCTTTAGATAAGATAAAATCCTGATCAAATGGAAGATTTAATTTGTATTGAGCAAAATCAACTAATCTTTCCTTTGCTAATTCTATATTTAATGTACCATCTGGATTTCTATATCGTTCTTGTATTGCTGGATTTCTAGACCATTTTTTCCAAACTTCTCCCATCCTATCTACATGTTCATTTCTATTTATTGTGCTATAATTACAACCCATTAGTAAATACACCCTTTTCCATTAGAACTTTCTTTATTAAATACATTATCAGGTATTTTTTGTTTTATTCTCATTTTCTCTCCACCTGCTGTTCTAACGGTTATTGGATCAGAAAATTGTCTTCTAGATAAGTTATGCGTTGCTTCTAGTTGCATAAAGTGAGGAGTTGTAAACCAACCTTGAGATAAAGATTTAACAATATTACCAAATTTGCCAAGATTTGACCAATTGTACCCATCACTATTCATATATTTATACCCTTCAAGCATAAGATCTGATTCATATCTTTCTCCACGATATTGTTTTTCTACTTGTTGAATCATCTCTCTTATCTTTGGTTCTGCATTCACACTATTATTATCAAGCCCCCAATTAAATAACTGCTGCATTAAGCGTTTATTTACCCTGTAATACGGCATTTCTGTCGTTCCATCGGATATATACCTGCCTGACAAAGGTTGTGGCTGTAAAACGTATCTCATTAATAAAGCTGTTTTATCTAAAGTAGAACCATCTCCAGATATTTTTCCTGTCCAATTTTTCATAAAACTATCTATTTGATTTACTTCTCTTGCTGAGGCAAAATCCCAAACTTCATTAGAATAATGTCTATCAAATTTTAATTCTTTTATAGTCTTTGAATACGATCCGTCTAAATAATTTCTTAATTGTTCTACATCATACATAAACAATTCTCTGTCAGCGGCATCACGAATTAAATTCCTTGCTCCTATTCTTCCAACTCCTGTTACTTCTTTCCAAGCTTCAGCATATCGAGCTTGTACTGATTCAGCACTTTCTCTAACAATAGGTCTTTTATCAATAAGATAACTTCTACCTGGTCTTATTTCAAAACTATCTCCAGCTTTAAACCAACCTAACGGCTTTAGATTACCATAGTCTATGTCAACATTATCTATCTGATAATCAACAAGTCTAGGATTTGTCATTTTTTTATCTTTAACCTTTGTACGACCTTTTAATTCGTATACCATGCTATTTGATTTTAATTCTTGACTACGTTGGAAACTTTCAGCACCTTTTTTAGAATTTATAATTTGTATATTTTTCCTATCTATAACCATTTCTTGAGCTGCTTGTTTATCCAATATCCGTATTGCATCAGCTACATCTGATTTTCTACTTTCTATTTTAGAAAGCTTTGTTGGATTTACAAATTTTTCTTCACTAAAAAAATGCAAGGATTCATTTAATCGTCTGTATTCTTTATTTAATGCTGTTCTTATAACACCTCTTGTAATAGAATCTTTAACTCTAGCGGGATTAGTTGTTATTTCTGTTTCAGGAACAACTCCTGGTAATTTAAATTTTTGAGCGTCAAATTCATCAACTGATACTCCAAATGCCTTATGCATGGCTACCCTGTTTAAAAGATTTCTCACTATATGACCAGTTTGAGTATGTCTTGATACATCTATATCTCCATTGTCAGGACTATTGTATAGCCCCTTTCTCATAACCTGATCAAGAACTTTACCGCCAATACTATACTCAAAAGCTGTTTCTTTATCCTTAAAATTCCATAAATTTTTAGTTGGTTTTACCTTGCCTTTTCTTAATTTTTTTAAGAAATCACTAATTTGATTAGTACTAGTAACATCATTTATATCTTTTTGAAAATACTCATTAATAAGTTGCTTTGTTAAAATATTAGCCTCTTCTCCTTTACCAACATACCGCAATCTAGATATTTCACTAGTTATTCCTCTTACTATATAATTAGTAGGATCTGCAAATAGGGATTTAATATCAGCATGAGCATTTTTTAGTTCCCAAACTTCAGGGGCCCTACTACCTGCTGCATCCCATGTATCATTAGCCATCATATTTGCTTTATTCATGGTACGCATTATTATATCTAAGCTTAATCTTTGAATTTCTTTATTTCTACCTCTTCCAAATGCTACTCCATGTATATCAGCTAAATTAGTTATACCACTTTTTGAATGGCTTTGCTCTAATGAGCCTGCTTTAGGAGTATAATCTGCAGGCAACTCTCCCCATAGAAAATAATTTTTTAAGGCATCTTGAGCCATTAATCTATTGCTTCCTCCATGTATATCTACAGAATTTTGAAATACATCCATCATTCTATCTAATACACGCATATCCTCACTAGATAATGATTCGTTCTTTTTTGAAAATTTCTTTAAAAATGATTGACCATTGTATTCTAATCCAGCATTTTCCATCCAAGACATAGCACGCCTTGAAGATATAACAGATCCTATTGCTTGTCTAGAAGATGATAGGTTACTTGAATATTGAGAAAAGCCTATCGCTGAAGCATCTCTTCCTGCTTTTATTTGATTTCCAACTTCACCTAATCCAAATATATTTATATCTCTAGTTGATATACTTTTTTCTAACATTTTATAATCTGATTTATGACCCATATCACTTGCATAGTCCCTTACAAGTTGATGTGGTACTTTTAAATAAGTATATAAATGATCACCGTCATTATCTCGTTGTAATGTAGTTCTTAAATCATGAGCATTTACTTGAACAACTCCATTCATATCTTGACCATTGACTCTATCTATTCGCATAACAGGTTGATCTTTTGATATTTTTGGTATAGCATTTACAGAAGCTCCTAAGGATGCCATAAGAGACTCTTTACCAATTAATGATTTTAGTTTTATACGACTACCATTTTCAGTTGTAATTGAATTACCTTTTAAAAGTTGATGTCCTTGTAAGAAACTTAAATTATAGTCTCTTATATGCGTACCTAATTCAATTAATATTGTGCTTACATCTGCTTTAAAAGAATCACTTGTTTTCATTTTATTTGCAAAATTAGTAAGCTCAGTATCTATATCTACTTGTTCACCATTTTGATTTTTTCTTACAAGTTTATTTTTAGCTGGGTCATGTACTTCATAAAATGGACTATAAAATTTTAATTTATCCCTTCCCTGTACAGTTGAATCAAATTGAATAACATGATCTATCCCATTTTCATCTCTAAATACAAACATTTTCTGCTCAAGATCTACCATTTTTTTCTTTGCAGTATGATCTGGTATAGCTATTCCACCAAAATGAATTGCCTTATTGTGGTCTATAGCATTTGTTGATTTATTAGCAAGTTCAGCAAATACAGGAACAGACAATCTACCTTTTACATCTGGTATAATAAAATTATCTTCACCATACCAATTAGGAACTTTTGTAAGCATTTTATAGTCTTCATTTCTTAATAACTTATCTAACTGTGGCTTTACTAAAGGATTCTGAGAAGATACACCATAATCAATCATTTTAGCCGTTAATCCCATAGCACCTTCTGTATAAACAAGGCCTTCTTGTTGTTTTTGAGCGAATACGTGTCTTATGAAATCAGGGCCTTCTCCAATCATTGATTTTAAATTACTTCTAGACTGAACAATCCCTTCTAACCCCATCCATTCAGCAGCTCGTTTAACATGGCTTGGGCCTTGCCAATCAAACATAGATGATGATATATTAATACCCTCTACGTTTTTAGATGTAAATTGAACACCTAAACCATCAATTCCAATATTCATTATATTGTCATTTGTTATCTTGTTGTTATCTTTAGTAAATATTCTACTTGTCCATGTTTCTGGCGAGTCCACATTACGTGTTTGTCTATATTCTAAAGGAACAATATCATTTCCATTTAAATTTTTACCAGTAAATGATTTTGCTGAAGATTCACCAATTAATAAGTTAACACCACGATTTGTCATTCCTTTTGAAATTGAAGGTATATATACAGCAAATCCTTTTCCTAGCATAGAATTTTCACCAGTAGCATAAATTACTGTTTTAGCTCCATTCCATTCTCCTTGACCACCCTTTTGAGCCCATAAAAACTTTGCAAAATTTTCATCAACTATTTTAGCTCCATCTAGCATAGAAGAGTCTAAACTTTTATATTTATCAGTAAATACATAATCATTTCTTTGACCCTGCATAACTTCTTTTATAATATCATTTGTTTGTTTATTTTGTGATACAATTATATTTTCAGTAGCTATTCTTTTATTATCAAATGGACTTTCTACAGATGAGGTACGATCTAAAAAGTTTTTATATTCAGGGTTTAAAAAGTTTTCATCTGATATAATAGCAGTTTTAATCTGCATATTATTATCTACTAATTTTTGAGCAAAATCTCTAACTACTGGATCTGGATGATTGGTTCTATTCCATTCTATAACCTTTCCATGTATTCTCTGAGTTGTTCCACCATCAGATAAATAACCACGTTTAAATAAATCAGATTCAATTTTTGCAAGTTTTTCACGATCACGAATAGCATTAGAAAATTCAGCAATCCATTTATTAAACTGACCTGTTCTTGTGTAATCAATATGCTGCAATAACATTTTCAATCGAAGAGATTGATTTGTATCAGCACCTGTTAAAAGATCTCCAAAAGCTTCATTAAACCTATCACCTTGGGCTATATCTCTTTGATTTAGAAAGTTTAATTTTTTATTAAACCAAGCATTAAAATCATTATTTAAAGTTCGAATATTATCCTTTGATGCAACAAATAAAGTTCTAGCACCAGGAGAAAGCCTCATATATACTAATGGTGATACTTCTGTTTTTTGAATACCCTTAAATAATTTACCATTAGGGTCTATTTTAAAATCAGAATCTTTTAACTCTTTTAATAGTTCTGGAGCCATTTTATTGACTCTTAATTGTTGATTAATCAATTCTTGTATTCTTATAGGATCTCCTCCATAAAAATTATCAAGAGATATAGTTCTATTTTTATTATTTGGTCTTATGACAATTGTGTCGTCTAAGCTCCATGTATTATAAGGGTTACGCCTATTTCCTGTAATATTAACCCTATCAAAAAAATCATCATTAATATTACTTCTAAATTTGCCTTCTGGATTAAATTCAAGTAGTCCGCCTTTTATCCTTACAGAATTTCTTACTTGTCCATTTATTAAAGCACTTGCTAAAATATTAGCATCTTCAGTAACAAATTTATTCCATATAACATCACCTTCATTTGTTGTTTGAGCTTTTTCATATATATTTTTTCGTACTTGTTTAAAAGCAGTTTCAACACTTTGAGGATCTGATTTATCTTTTATAGTTTTAATAAGTCTAGAATCTATTTCATTTGGATTGTTTTTATCCATTATGCCATAGTCTTTTCCTATGGTTTGTAATGTTCTTTGTTTATGGTCTATTTTCCCATCTTGAGTCATCTTATTCCATAAGTCTTTAGCTGTCTCTGAAATAATAGGGTTTCTACTATTACTTAAAACTTGTCCTACTACCCCTTCATTAACGGATCTAATAATATCTACTGCCTTGCTCCATCCACCAGTTTCGTTATACTCCATAATCATATCAGATAGTAACTTGTCTTTTCCAATAAGATCAGGTCTTAATTCTCTTAATCTAGCATTTAAATCTTCAATAGCTTCTCTTGCCTGAAGTTTCTTTAATCCACCCCCAGACTGACCTTGTATTGTAAAATTTATTATTTTATTTACAATATTTTGAGCTTCTCTTTTTGCCGCATGTTCGGATGTTAAAATATTTCTAACAGCTTCTCTAATTGATAAAACATTATCTGAAAAAGGCTGTTGATAATCTTCTAATTGACCACCTTTTTCTAAAAATTTTCTTATTTTTCCTACGCTAGTTTCAATAGTTGCTATTTGACTTTCACTGGCACCCATGTTTTTTAAAGTTTCCATTTGCCCAGCTATTTCATCAAGATGCTTTAATTGGAATTTACCTGTATCAAATGAGTTTTGTGCCATTTCTAAGGCAGTTTGAATTGAAGTTAATTTCTTTTGAAGATTACTATCTGAAGAATTTAAATTGCTTATGGTTTCTGTACCTTTTTGTAGCAAATCTTTTATTTCTCGATTTCCAATAGCTTTATCAACAGCAAGTATTTGTTCATGAGTTATTGTTCTAAATTCTGTTCTTGATGCATCCATGACATCAAAATCAGATCGTTGAACATTGGGGCCCAATATTCTTGCTATTCTATCTAAAGCTTCATTTGATTTATTTACAACTGAAATAGGTGTCCCAGGTTCTAGTGATGAAATATGTTTTCTACTAGGTATTCTAAAAGTATTGCCATCCCAAAAACCAATGTGAGATTCTTTCATAGCCTTAGCAACATAAATTGCTCTTTGATCTGTACCATCTAATCCAAAAACTGTTCTTTGTATATCTGCCATTCCTTCTGCATAGAAATTTTCTCTATATTTTTGTGGCATTGAATTAAATCTTTCTGAAAAAATACCTGCTGCTTTAAATACATTTTCAATAGGTATTTCTCCCTTTTGATCTGCTGGATTTTCAGCGATTTTATACCTTCTGCCGTTTTTCATTAATTCAAACAACTTAGTTAATGTTTCTTTTGATTGATCTAATCTTTCAGTATCTCTACTATTTTTAGGTGTTTCAAATTTATAATCTTCAATAGAGTTTCTAAGAGCTTCTTTCCCATCTGTTTTATCTATAGTAACAAATAAATTGTGCATTGAATCAGCTAATCTTCCAGCATCGGGATCTGATTTATCCCCAGAAATAACCTTTCTTATAAAATTTTTAGTACCAATACTAGAAGCTCTACCTAAAAAGTCCATATAAGGATTATCAAAAGGATTGTTATAAAGCATTTTCCCACCATATTCGACATCTAATACTTCCATCCATCGTTCTGCTATTTTATTTAATCCTGTATTTATTTCATCTTTAGTTCCATTTAAGGTTCTAATGTCTTGAGTTTCTCCTCTTATTTCTGCTTTACCCATTTGCTCTAATCTCATCATAACCCTATTATAGGTCATCGCACCTTCCATATCTGTTAATTCTGGCCCTTCTATCAATTTACCAATAATTTTACCTCTACCTTTAATTGACGGATCAAATGTTACATCTATTTGAAATGTATTAGCCATTTCTTGAATCATTTTACCATAAGTATCTACTACTTTTTCAGCAGGTCTTGTAGTTAAAACAGCTAACGTACCTTCAGTGCCAATTTCTCCTATAGTTCTGCCAGCTTCTACTTCAATTTTATCAATATTATCAGATAGCTCTTTTAATGCTTTTCTATTCATCCTTCTTGGGTCAATTAGTTCAGAATCAGACATTTCAGGATTACGCATTTTCTTTATAGCATTATATACATCAGCAAATTGTTGAACTTTTTTATGAATAGCTGGATTAAAATCTCCATATTTAGGATCTTTATTCCCTGGTCTATTTAATACAGAATCAAATGTTTGTTCTATTTTTAAACCAGTAGGATCAGTAGCATAAGAAGCACCAAGAGATCCAACAATTTCATCTCTAGTATATGTTGAAATCCTTTGTTGCAATACTTCAGGCTTAGCTCCTAATAGCTTTAATGCTTCGTAATATGGGGTGAAATCAGCCATATAACTTCTTTGAGCGTCCCTACCCCAGGCTCCTCTTCCTTTTGTCATTATAGCGGACATAAATATATGCGATGCCATTTCAGGGCCTTCCATATCATTAAACATTCCTGTTTTAAACATTGCATGATTCATAGCTAAAACACCCAGTCCCATTCTTGGAGCAGAAGCAACTATATCTGTAATGTAATTTTTCCCCCAATTTTTACGTAATTCTTTACCTACTTCAGATTTATATTTATCTAATATTTCATATACATGTTTCATTGGCATTTTTGTATCAGGGTTTTTAGACCATAACGACCTTTCAATACCTTCAATACCCATATATTTTGTACCATCTGACATTCTTACTGCTTTACTACCAAGTTTACTAGTATTTATAAGGTCTTTAAATTGACCTTTACCCATTATAGAAAGCATTCCCCTTACAGCATCATCACCATGTTGTTTTGCTATATTTTCATAATTAGTATTTTTATAAGATCTCCAATAAGCCTTTATTCCATTTTGAATAGATTCTTTTCCACCCCAAGGTGTAAATCTTATAGCTGGGAAAGCAAGTGACATAATAAGAGAATGACTCAATGCTTCTCCTTCATCAAAAACTTCTCCTCTTAAATGTTCTCCTATTTTTCCTACTCCCATAGAATGGATACCCATCATCAACATATCTTGTGCAGCCATACCTAAATATTTTGCAACACCATCTGGTAAAGGCCCACCAACTCCTCTTTCAATCCATTCTGCGACATCATTTACGTATCTACCTTCAGCTAATCCATCAACAAATTTAGAAGCAATATAATCAGCATTTTGAGGAACAATATCAATCCCTTGATCTTTAAAAGCTTTTCTTACGGCTTGACTTCCAGACTTTACTAGCAATTCCTGAGCTTGAGAAGCTTTTGTCCCTGCAATTCCCATTTCATTTACCCAAGAAATACCAATATCATCCCCTATTACATTTTTTAAACCTCTTTGTACATTTGTTTCTAATCCACTTATAATTTCATCAGAGCTTTTACCAGTTTTTTTCGCTACAGCATGCACACCCTTTAACAAAGAATCTGTTTCTCGCACACTTAACTCACCAGCTTCTTTAGCTATTTTACCTACAAATCTATTTCCAAGCCCTCTAGTAATTGCTTTACCAGCTTTGCCTAATAAACCAAATGGCCCCATAGGAGCAAACAAAGAAGCTCCTTCTCCTAGAATCCAACCAGTCCTTTCCATTGTATTCATTTGATTCCAGTCTTTATCTTGTAAGTCAACAGCAGACCATGTTAATCCAGAAACACCTCCAGACCAGAAATTTTCTCCTAAATCTGCAAGAGTTCCCCACCCTTCAGGTTCTAAAGATTCCTGCTCAGTTTCAAACATGTTGTCATATGTGGGATAGGTTATTCCAGGAGGGTTCATCCCAGGGAAGGTTTCTGCTTTTGTTTCAGCCCCTTGGCCAACTATATTATAATATTCCTTAGGAAGAGGCATACTTAGTCTTCACTTGGTAGAAATGGATTACGTCCCCAACCTTCTAAATCCATAACGTCTTGTGAGATTTCAGAAAAATCATTTTGCATCAGCAGTCTATCAAGGCTTTCTAATTGCATTGGTGTATAATCAGTCTGTAATGGCAAAGGAAATGTCGAAGTTTCCCAGTCTTCAGGGGCTTCTTCAAATGGATTACGCCCCCAACCTTCAGGCTCCTCTCCAAATAATTCTTCGGCTTCAATTTCTTGAAATTTCGTATTCCAACCTTTTAATTCCTGCATTCTTTTATTCCGTTCAGTATTTATTATACTTGCTTCTGTATCTTTATCAAGTTTTTCTTGATCTAATATTTGTTTTTGAATTATGTTATCAATTTGACTTCTTGTTTCAAGGCCTGTTGATTTATACTCAGGAATAAGCTCGCCTAAACTTTTTAATGCGTTTAAAACTGTTTCCCCATCAAGTTTAATTTCAGTAGGACTCTCTATTACACCCCGTCTGTTTTTTACTACTGGTTCTTCAGTTTTGTCATTTTCTTCTATAGTAGTAGTTATTGTTTCTTGAGGTTTTTTTCGCATAAGCCATCTTGTAAAATCTTCTTGTAAATCTTGACCATTATATAAACTTTCGACATCTTCAAACAACCTATTCATTGTTTCTTGATCTGTTCCTAACCCTCTGCTTTGTACATACTGATGATAAAATTCAAATACTGCATCTTTATCTGCTTCACCTATATTAAAAGTAGCAAGAGCAGTTTCAAAATCATCAATAGGATTAGGAGCGTCTATTCCAAGGTTTTCACGCTCTAATTCATAAACCTTTGATGCATGTCCTTCTATAGTTTGTAAAGAAGGTCTAAGTGCAGGATTTGTTTCAAAAACCCTTCTTAACTGTTCATTACCAGGAGAATTTAAATTTGTTAAAAAGTTTTTATAATCCTGTGTGCCTAAAAGAGATTTAGCATCTGCTGCTAATGTTTCACTTCCAAATTGTGCTTCCCAATCAAATTCTTCGTTTTGTGTAAATGCTTGTAATGTTTGATATTGAGACACTGCTACAGCTTTAGAACCTGCAGAAAGTTTATCTGTCATGTATTGAGTCATATACGCTCTATCTCTCGGTGAAAATTCCTCACCATAGGCTTTACGCATACCTGCAAAATCATCTATTCCTTTAAATTGATCAAGTTTTTTAGCCTGTTCAATCATTTGACCATATTCATGTTCTTGTAAAATTTTATTTAAACCAACATATTTAGGAGCTTCTTCTCTGTACCAAGCTTCTTGAGCCCGTAATCCACTTATTTGAGTAGAAAGATCATCTAATTTGTTTTGTTCTCCTTGAATCAAATTCTGCACTTGATTTAATGAATCTGACATAGAACCACTTAAAACATCTGAAATTTCTTGACTTGCTTTTGTTTTAAATTCAGGAGCTACTTTATATGTCTGTTCCAATACTTTTTGCTGGTTTCTTCTTTCTTCTCTAATATTATCATGGTTTTTTAAAAGAATATTTAAATTCGCTAGAGATTGATCACTTTCTATTTTCTTTTCAGTTAAAGCTAATTGCTTTTCTTGTCGTTGTCTTTGAAAAGTAGCTTCTTGCATTTGAGTAATAGATTGTTGCTCAGCTAAATCCAAAGCCTTAGTTTTTAAATATACATCAGCAGCAGTACTTAAACCTGCTAGAATTTTATCAAAATTATCAGCCATAAGTTTCCATATATGATTCCCAGCTACTCATAAATTCATCAGGAATATCTTCCCCTGTTGCACTCATATATTGCATCATCATATTAGCAATTTGCTGACCAGATGAAGTAGCTATGTTGTATTTATCTATTTCACTTTGGGTTGTTATTCCCTCCATTTGACTTCCAATAATATTTTCTTGAATATCCATTTTGCCTCTAGCAAGGTCAAGATTTTCCCTACCTATTGCCAATTCTTCACGAGCTCTCCCTACTTCGCCCATAGCCATTGTGCCCTGCCTTTCAAATTGTTCAATCGTTCCTTGCTCA
>CETC01026422.1_pt1 | contig 21106 bp, 18 predicted proteins | sample 326911 | NCBI WGS metagenome assembly CETC01 (sample SAMEA2622694, study PRJEB7988) | marine metagenome | isolation source: saline water (ENVO:00002010), including | reverse complement strand
ACGGAATTTTCTACTTATAACTGCTCCGATTTTTCGGGGGGATTACATTGTCGAGAACGTTCTGGTTGAAGAATTCGATCGACAGTTTCCGCGCTAACGGTCATCAGCTTTTTCGAATACTTTCAGATATTCTCAAATGCCCATGGCGCTCCATGGCTGCAACGAGGTCAGGTATGAAGGGCACGAATCGCTTAGAGCATACTTGATTGGCCGTATTCCAGACTGTAATAAGAATATGGCGAAATTGGTCATCATAAACTTGCGCTCCGGGCCGGAGTTTGGGTTTCAGCGATAAGCTATGAACCGTTGTACTCTTCTTGCGTAATAAAACGAGTGCGTATTTTCTGGCGTATCCCGTTGCCGCCACAAATCCGTCGAGGATTTTCGACTTTTCTGTACGCTTTGCCAACAGATACCGTTGGCGAACACTCAATCGCATTTCACGGCGTGCTGCAAGACTCATTGGATGGCTCATAAACCACCTATTATCATTCTCGTAGAGTTTGATTTTAGATGAGGCAACCGATGTTGCTTAGTTTGATTCTTAATGAGTCAATGCGAACCGGCCAAGGTAATTGACGTTACATAACCAACGCCGTTGAAGCTGTGCACCGCCAGTTCCGCAAGCTGACCAAAACCAAAGGTGGCTTTACCTACGAGAACAGTTTGCTCAAGATGTTTTAAGCGGGTCTGTTAAAAGCGTCTGAGCGCTGGTCACACCCGGTTCAAAACTGGAACCTGACACTGCCGCAACTGAGCATCGACTTTGAAGGCCGACTGGAAGATCATATAGACCTAGAAAACTTGGCTGACACAGAATATTGCCCCCCTCAAATGAACAGTCGCCTCACGAATTTCTCCTAAAGCTACTCACAGCTAAATCTAAAATACGTAACGATAAAAAGGATAAAAAATATAGTCTATGTTTCGCAAAGAAAAAAATTGGACGCCAGGCTAACACGATTTGAGAAATATCAAGTTCGTTCAGACCACCGAGTATTTCATCATCCAAAAGCAAAGCCTTAACTCTTCTAAACTTCCTAAACTCGTTAGATTCAAATTTAAAAGCATTTAAAGCTAGCCAAACAAACTGTAGAGCTGTTCTGACTCGGAGCCTACTTCGTAAAGCCGAATCATTGCCCACCAGCCTATAAGCGTATGAATTCTTATTCTTCCAGAGACGCGCCAAGCTTTCATTACCTTTAGAGGTCGTAGAGCTAACATTGTCACGTCGGTAATAATATAGGGGTTCATTTATCAGTCGAACATGATTAGACGCACCTAGATATTCTAAGTTAAATAAAAAATCTTCACCCGTTCCAACTTCGCTTAGACTTCGAAACTTTAAATTCAATCGGTTAATGAGCTGTCTAGAGTACAACTTACCCCAAACCGTAGAATAAATATCCAAAAGTGTGGGATCCGAAACGTTGCCAAACGAAGGACAAGCTAGATGTTTACGAAAAAAAGTTGCTTTATATCGTCCGGAAAGAATTAGGTCTCTAGATATAATTTTTTTACTATATGCTCTATAATAGGAACACATAACTAACTGGTCATTACGATATTCAAACAACCGTTGTAGCATCGTAGGGTCAAGCCAGTCATCACCATCGACAAATGCGACATAATCACCTTTAGCCAAATTAAGAGCTAAATTTCTACTAGCTGAAACTCCCAGGCGGTACCGATTACGAACAACTGAAAGTCTTGGGTCAGACTTAATAAGAGAATCAATTAACCCCGTTGAGCCATCATCCGAACAGTCATCGATTAAAATTACTTCAAAATCCGAATAGTACTGCTCGAAAACTGAAAGTATACACTTTTCCAAATATGGTGCGCAGTTGTAGGCAGTAACGATTACACTTACCATTTGATCGATAGCACGCTCGGATAAATATTGTTCATGATTTTTATTTACCATAGTCATATAAATCTTTAAGCAACTTTTTTAGACGTAATTCATCATACTTATCTTTATAGCTACGATTCCTTCGCCGACTTAACAATGAATAAAGAAAAACCTTAGGCGTGATCTTGACTAAATAAATCTTGACCCATGAGAAAAAGAAAAACTTGAGCCGTTCAAAATAACTATCAATATTTTTTGAAGCAAACTTGATACCCGTCTGATATGTCTTTATGAGCTTAGCCTTTTTTATATTTTGGTCTTCTCTGTAAACGTAAAGACGATCGGGTATGCTAGCCGCACGAAAATCCTTAGCCACCAGGCATCGTAGCCATAACTCATAATCCTGAGCGATCATAACATTCTCATTATATCTGTTGCGCCGAAGCCACTCAGTCCTAACGAGCATAGGAGCATGCGCAAATCTAACCTTTTTAGAGACAAAGCTATCTAAAGTATAAAAATCTACACGCTCACCGCGCGACCCCTTATATCGATTTAGATAATCAATAGATATCATGCCGGAAGAGACAAGATCGTATTTTTTATTTCTCTTCAAAAAAGATAATAATACCTCTAAACGATTGGGCATCATTAAGTCGTCAGCGTCCATTCTAGCAATAAAGCTAAACTTGGCCCGTTCGGCTATCTCATTCAGCCTAGTTGCGAGGCCCTTATTCTGACCATCGTGAAACACAGAAATCCTAGCATCATCGTATTTTAAAACTCTAGACAGGGAGCCATCTGTAGAGCCGTCGTCAATTATTATTAACTCCCAGTTCTTATATGATTGCAAGATAATAGATTTAATACAGTCATCAATGAACTCCTCAGCATTATAAACAGATAATCCTATAGTTATACCTTCCAATGATCCTAACCCCTATCTATTAAACCTTTATTTAATTTCGGAAAAACGTTTTAATATTTATAACAGTAAAATCAACTTGTTATCTTTACGGTCAAATCGGTGAGACTTCGTTATTCAAGCGGTATGGCGTCAAGTGACTAAACGACGTTAGACTTAAAGTGAAGTATAGCATCGAGAATAAGACAAAAAATAAGTATAAGACCAGACGTTCGTTTTTATTTCTTATAGACTCAATCACTAACGGCCAGAGTATAGCCGACACCGGCGTAAAGTAGACATGCATGCGAAAGATACCTGATGGATTCAAATTACTTAAAACAGTTATTATTACTGGAACCAGCCCCATCAAGTAAATACTTAAAAGGACATTATATAGCTCAACATTTTTCTGAATCCATTTACGCAAAGAATAGAAAACTAATCCCTGGAAAAGTAAAAAGAGAGCGGTAACTCCACCCCCGGCCGCTTCCATTTGCTTCGAGTAAACAATGTATCTATCATTTATTAACGGTGCGGCTGACTCGATAAATGGTGTGAGTAATAGAGATATGAGTCCGCCGGCAGCAAATATATATATGAGAAATAAAAGATTGACTTTCCTGGCTACCATAAAATAAATCGGCAGCATGATGAGGGCCGTATGATGAAATAGCGACGCTAAAAGAACCAACAAAAAATAATTTTTTATTCTTTGGGTTAAAAGGCATGTTAGCGCATAAAAACAAATTGCCGCCGCAATCCCCTGACGTGCACCATTAAAGAAAAAGGTATATGTTCCATAAGACACAAAAATAAAAACCGCCAACGGAAAGTTCTGGGTCAGCTTGCTTATTGCTAAAAAGTAAAATGAGACAACCAAAAGTGCTATGATAGTAAAAAGTACAAAATACTGATCAGACAATATACTAGCTAAAAACATTAATAAGTTGTAGCCAAACTCACTTGTTTTAAATATCTCTGGCTCCAATATAAACCGTTCAAATTGGCGGACGTACGTGCCACTATCGGTGCCAACAGAAAAATCTCTAAGGCCAGCAAATGAGATCAGTGCTGCCGCAACGAAAAAAACGGTACCGCGATATAAATCATCGCTTCCGTACTTTTTTATTACAAGCGTTAAACCCGAGGTGAAAAATAAGAGCAAAAGATATGGGAGCATGCGCTGAGTCTCACAAATTGCTTTTTTAGGATTGCGTCAAATGAATTTAGCTAGGACAGAGAATGCCGACTAAAATGTAAGGACTCTGAAATAGTCGACTTCTAAAGCAGGATTTACAAACTTACCGTTACAAAACTGACAGATTTAGTCATAGAGCATCATCAATTTCTCGGCTATCTTTTGGGACGAAAAGCCACGAGAACTAAGAATATTAAAGCGTTGCTCCGCGACAATAGCTGCGTCACAATTTGCTCTATCTATAATACGATCGACCCAATGACGTACCGGATCATCCAAATCGACAAAATCAACCAGTCCCATCCCCATATCAACTTCCGGTGATATCCGAGTAGAAACCACAGAAGGTAACCCTGACGCTTGTGCTTCAACCAAAACTACCGGAAAGCCTTCATAAAATGAAGGCAAAATCAACACATCAGAACTTTTCATCAAGTTGGCGATATCTGAACGCGCGCCGAGAAATTCTATTTCTTTGGATAGATTGTTTTTTTCGACAAGCTGTTTAATTCTATTAAGTTCAGGACCGATACCAGTCAAAAGAAATTTGAATTCGATGCCCAATGATTTAAGATCTGCTGCTATCTTCAACGAGAAACGATGATTCTTCACAGGCGTAAATCGAGCTAAATGAAGTATAATAATTTGCCCATTTCGGAGATTAAGCTCTTGACGTAAACAAGCTTTTCTTGCTTGAATAAACTTTTTTAAATCAATCGCGTTAGGAAGAATAATAACATTCGATTCTTTAGGAAAAAGAAAAGTAGCCGCCGCTTCACCGCACGCGAGATAATCAGTAGCAACTCGCCTATAAAGCCACTTTGAGAATCTTTGATATATTCCTCTTAAATATGATTTATTATTTGAATCCCCAGCACTATGCGCATGCGCTACCCTTATGGTAGCTCCTGCCAGCTTAACAGAGAGTAAGTGTAAGGAACCACTAAATAACGTATGCACGTGGACAGCATGCCAGCTATTGTCAGCAGCTAACCTATTCAACAGCCAAAAGCGCTTGAATAGATTCTTAGTAGGAATTTTATAAATCACTCCACCCAGCGAATTTATTTCTTCATCAAAATCACACGAATCGTCCGTGAAATAAACAAAATCGAACTGATATCGGCTATGGTCAATTTCGCGATATAAATTCATAATCATTGTTTCAGCGCCGGCTCGATCCATTCGACCCACGATATGGAGGACTCTTTTCATCTAATTTGCACCTGATAATAACTAGCCCCTAACGAACTTAAACAAAACATTTTGAAAGTCATAACATTTAGTGCCACAGGACTGTCTAACAAATTTTTTTCTTTAAATCGAGTAACCAACGAACTGATAACGCAAAATTATTTCGAAATGTGTGAGGGCACTTTAAGATCAATCTAAGTACAATCGACTGACAAGAGACCGGTTTTGTTCTAGCGTGATTATTCATATCTGAGAAAAAAATTTTCAATCGATGAACAGCATCATCGAAAAATTCAGGTCGAATAACACGGAATATATACCATGCGTTTCTATAGACGGACTTAACGTGCTTATTAATAAGATATTCTGGAGCTCGATACCATGTCAGAATTTCAAAAATACGTTGATGAGCGATTAACGACTGCAGCAAAACGGGGCCACCTGAATTAGATGCAGAATATGGATTAATCGAATATACGTATAGAGTATAGTTCAGATATTTTACTCTTGGCTTTTCCTTAATCAAAATCTCAGCTAGTAGAACCTTATCCTCAAGATAACATATTTCGTCGCAAAACAAAACGGAATTGAATAAACTACTTTTAAACATCTTATTCCAAAGACCGCTATGATTCTTTCCTTCCAATATTGTAGTTAAATACTCTGCAGAATTAGTGAAAGAAGCTTGCTTTATTAGCCTACGTTTACTGCTTACATCAACGTAAAAATCACCAACAACAATATCGGCATCGCTTCCTTCTGCCTCCCGTATCAAATGCTTAAATGAATCAGGCAAGACGAAATCATCTGCATCAGCAAAATAAATATATTTGCCTCTTGCCAACTCTAGCCCAGTGTTTCGTGCAGACGATACTCCCTGATTGTTCTTTTTAATTACCTTCAGTCTTGGATCTTTTGCGGCAAAGCCTTCACAGATCTCAAAGGTATTATCAGTTGAGCCATCATCCACAACGATAATTTCAAACCTCTCAAACGACTGTCGCGAAATACTTTTTAGACAGGTTAGAATCTCATTTGACGCGTTAAAGGCTGGAATAATAACCGATATGCATGGTTCATTCACTTTCTCTCTCCACCTCTCTCAACGATTCTCTTAAAAATGAATACCCCTTATCTAGCATCAGCTCACGACGCATATTCACACTGTTCCAATCAATATCTTCATCCAATAAGTCGGCATTGATCTCCGTTGTATTATTTACGAGACGGTTGAGAAGTCCAAAACTGCCAAGGAGAGATTCGAACCTAGCTCGGCCTCGATCTTCATTTGCTATGGCAATAAACGGTTTATTGAATATAATTGAAAATATACAACCATGAAATGAATCGGTAACTACAAGTTCGCACGTTTGAAAAGATGCAATCCAATGCTCGACCGGAGGAAATAAATATTCTTTCTTTTGTTTTTTAAAATATTTATCAAAAGTGCGCGGCATTATTTGAAAAGGCCTATATTCAGCCTTCTCAATTAGCTGAGTTAGATCCTTAACCCGGTCCGCATTTGAGTCTAAAACGTAAAAAAAGCAACTTTTTTTCGCTACCGATAAGTTTTCGGTACTAGGAATTAGAGAAACGTAATCTTGCTTCTCTAAAAGAAGAGTTGGATCGCATACCCATTCCGCTAATACACCCAAATGCTTAGAAACAAGTTCAACCGAACTGTCTTCTCGAACTGAAACCGAGTCAAAATTCGCTAACAGCTGTTTACATACCTTTGTTTGCTCAGCGTTAAATCGCCAATCCGAAGTCCCCAACGACGCAGCATAACTAATCTTCTTGACGTCATCGCTAACGAAATCTAAAAAGTAGGAATAAATATTAGGGGAATATTCTGGTCGCCATATTTGGTCACTACCCACAATAATTGCGTCTAAATGCATACAAGATTTTGCTAACCGATCATAAGTTACGTTGTTTAGCGCGGGAACTATGAACTGTTCAACGAAGCTTCTTGTGTGCTCTGATATCAAAGCTAACTCTTTTTTATTCGGATAATAAGGCGAATCAGAATTATATACGAAATTAGCTTTAATATATCGCTTTAGGGTCCTTATAAATCTACTTCTGAGAGGAAGCTTCTTGCGCTGGACGTCGATGAATACTGATTGATGACCTATGCGTGATACTGCCTCACGTAATGCGAAAGCCTGTAAAATTCCACCGTAATTATTCCAAAGCGGTAAGGTTAGTATTCCAACTTTCATTTTTTATTTACTCCTTGACATGATTGAGAGCATTAAACCTTGCGATAGTTCTGATGCACTTTTAACTCTGGAGTATTTGTTGATATATATGGTATCGCCACTAGCGTTGACTATCTGCCCCGTTTCGTCTACACAATATCTTGCAATGTCTAGGATTTCTTCGTTTGAATACTCGTGAATGTCAGCTCTCGAAAATGCAAAAACGAACATCAATGTCGCGGATGAATCTATGCTAGTATCATTTGTATTCCCGAGAAATTGGGGCCAGTAAGAGTTATTTATCTTCATTCCTACTAACCTGTCGTACAAGGAACGCATGACCTTCGCTGTTGAGTCGCTCTCTGACACGTCAATAGTTTGCATATACTCTGATAGTCCAATCAATAACCAGCCGACTCCTCTACTCCAATTACACGGTCCTAAAGGCATTTTATTGTTAAGGTCTAGAGCGTGAAACGGGAAACATGAATTGCGTTCGATTCCCTCTTGTAAATAATACTGTATTTGTATAACCGCAAGTCGCTTTGCCTCATCACATTTCACTATACTGGCATAGCGAAATAAAAACGGACAAACGAGTCCGATCGTATCCACGAATAATACATTCTCACTAGAACGATAACGAATAAGCATATCTGGAGGCAGGAGAGCCTTAATCTTGCTATAAATATCATGAGAAGCAGTCAAATATTTTTGATTTCCCGTTAACTGATAGAGCTTTAAAAAGATATAACCAAAAGCAGCTTGATCAACCTTATCAAAACGGAATTTCAACGATCCATTACTAGTCAACAATTCATTACACTTTTTGTCTACAAGCTCTACCAATAATCGATCTTTATTCTTACTGGCAAAATCTAATAAGCCATTTAATAGGAATGCCAACGGAAAGTTATAGTACGCGTAAGGTAGCGGTTTTCCACGACGTTTCACAAATCCTTTTATTTCCGCTAACGTACTATATAATGAGGCATTATCGTTAAAAGACATTACTAACTTATTATTCTTCACTATATGAATTGCGCGATTTAAAATTTGACGCCGAACTTGATAAAAGCTAAGTTCCTCTCGGACAGTAAATGGAAAAACCTTTGAGGATATATCGGTCCAGGAGTTCAATAAGCAAACTATAGACAAAACGATTATTATTAATATACAAAAAAATTCCAAATTTCATTTACCCTTTTTACAATGTCGCCTTAAAATAAACACTTAAATTTAAGAATCGCTTAACCGATTTTCATTCACCCGGATTTGAGCCTGGAAGTAGACATAGACAAATATTACGACGTAAAGCAAAGCATTAAGGCATGATAAGTAAAGGATTGCATTTACTGCGCTCGCATTATGGGAAAAACTTATGAATAGTAGCCCGCCCCTAAGTGTAACGGCAATCACCTCATACGCAAGCAAATGAGACTCCAACCGTAAGCTCGGTATCGCACTAACTGCTGGTCTACTCATTAATGAACTTACGAACCAAAAAACCATCGCAGATGCAAAATTACCCGCTTCGCCCCACGAATCGCCAAAAATCAGAATAAATATCTGTTCACCAAAAATAAATATAGGTGAGAAAATAAATATGCCAACAGCTAAAAGGATTAAAGCGGCGCGCAAGATTAGGCTAGCTACCCTTTCGGAGTTACTGTTTATTTCCGCACTTATTTTTCCATAGAAAACTTCGACAAACGCAGTTGCTAATAACATAAGCGGGGCACCAAGCATTAAGAAAGCTAGCGAAAACTGTCCGACCGTGCTTGAGTCGCTGAAATATGTGAGTGCTAGGACAGGAAGTTGTATCGAGAAAGCGTTCAAAAGGCTTTGTGGTGCGCGAAAGAGCGGAAAATCTTTGTAGGACTTAGCCACAAATTTTAAATCTTCCTTTGAGGGAGCCGGTAAAGTTTTAACGATTAATCTGAATTTTTTATTTGCAATAAGGAAGACATTATTAATTAGGCCCTCAAGCGCTTTAAATATTAGTAGTGACAGAACTACAGGATTAATTACGCCGAAAAGTAACTGCGCTGCGTTTATTGAAAAGCTTTTTAAAACATGTGCTTTTGCTTTGTGTTTAAAATTTCCCGTGCGGATGGCGAACTGATTCAAGGACGCATTGTGGGCTGCAAAATATACCGCTAACGGTATTAAAAAAAGTACCAAGGTTGGAATATCTTCACTGACTAGGTGAAATTCAAAAAATGTAACTATAATAATTACCAGCAGCAAAATAGCAGATGTGCTCAATCCTATCAGCCTTATCAGCTTCATTAATGCCGCAACTTCCCAGTCGTCCTTGGCGATAACTATTGCTGTTCCATAACTCAATGTCGAAAACGGAATTAGAATAGCGGCAATGGCAGTATAAGATGCCATCACCCCATAGACCTCTGGAGAATAAACTCTCGTTAATAGTGGTTGAGCTAATAATGCAATTAAATGGGCACTAGCTATGCCACTTCCTGTGTAAAGTACACTCTTCACAAACGCACGGCTAAAAAAAGACGTAGCAATTCTTTGCATATGTGAAATAGGAAATTGAATCAATTGCTTAGCCAAGCTTCTGTGTACTCAAGTACCAAGGCATTACTTCAAGAATGCCTTCAAAAATTCGATGGGTTGGCGCAAAACCTAGTTTAGTTCTGGCTTTTGTAATATCGGCCTGCGAATGACGGACGTCGCCCGAACGGAAGGCTCGGTAAACAGGCTCGCCGGAATATATAAAATGGTTTACTTCGAGTGCTTTTCTGATATTCAGAAACAATTCAGCAAGGGTTGTGCGATCGCCAAGTGCCATATTGTAGATCTCATCTTTCGCTTCGTCCTGCGCTACGGCAGCAAGAATATTCAATTGCACTGCATTCGCTACGAAAGAGAAATCGCGACTAGTTTTACCATCACCATTAATAAAAACTTGCTCGCCTTTTATCATTGCCACAGTCCATTTAGGAATAACCGCAGCGTAGGCGCCTTCGGGGTTTTGCCGCGGACCGAATACGTTGAAGTAACGTAAACCGATTGTCTTAAAGCCATATACACGAGCAAATACACTAGCATATAGCTCGTTTACGTACTTCGTGACCGCATAAGGCGATAATGGCTTGCCAATGTTTTCTTCGACCTTTGGAAGAGCTTGATGATCTCCATAAGTGGAGCTACTTGCTGCATATGTGAAGCTGTCGACACCTGCGTCTTTAGCAGCTACCAGCATGTTCAAGAAACCATCTATATTACTTTTATTCGTAGTAATGGGGTCATCTATTGAGCGAGGCACAGAACCAAGTGCCGCTTGGTGGAGCACATAATTTATCTTTCCAGCTATCGCATGTTGCATTACTGCGTTACACGTGTCCATGTTGCAGATATCCCCCTCGACGAATTTAAAGCGCTGCCATTGCTGTTTTGTAACAAGCCCTTTGACCTCGTCAAGGTTACGCTGAAAACCCGTCGAAAAGTTATCAAGGCCGACCACGTGTTGATCCAGCTTTAGTAAAGTTTCGAGCAGATTAGAGCCAATAAAACCCGCTACGCCAGTTACAAGCCATACTTTTGGAGCTGATTTAAGTTTGCTTTTTATTTCTTCATATCTGTTCATGTGAGCTTGCTTCTATGCTTTTTTAGCTATTCGAGTATCTTTTAATGTCATTTGAACCATATTAAAGTCGTATATCCGCAATACCTGCATCAACAATATATTTTAGGTCGTAGATTACATGTTCAAGTTTGCTTAATTGTTTTATGCCTTCAATGCCTAAATGCTTGAACTGTCTGTGTGCCACAGCTACAACGACACCATCGTAAACACTCTCTTGAGGTGTAGCTATGGGGGTGACACCATATTCATGCTGAGCTTCTTCCACATTCACCCACGGGTCATACACGTCGACATTAGCACCGAACTCCTTGAGTTCCTTAATAATGTCCACCACTTTGGTATTGCGAATATCTGGACAGTTCTCTTTAAAGGTGAGGCCCATAATAAGTACACGAGCACCTTTTACAGTAATGCCTTTTTGCAGCAAGGCTTTCACGAACTCTGACGCGACATAGCGGCTCATATTGTCGTTAATACGACGTCCTGCCAGAATCATTTCTGGGTGGTAGCCAATCGATTCAGCTTTGTGGGTCAGATAGTACGGATCGACGCCAATGCAATGGCCGCCAACAAGGCCTGGCCGGAACGGTAAGAAGTTCCATTTGGTGCCTGCGGCTTTTAAAACGGCTTCGGTATCAATGCCCATGCGGTTGAAGATCATCGCCAGCTCGTTAATCAGGGCAATATTTACGTCTCGCTGGGTGTTTTCAATGACTTTTGCGGCTTCGGCGACTTTAATGCTTTCGGCTTTATGAGTACCCGCAGTAATGATCGACGCGTAGAGACTATCAACGAAGTCGGCTACTTCTGGGGTGGAACCTGCGGTCACTTTTAATATTGTGGTGACGCGGTGCTCTTTGTCACCCGGGTTAATGCGCTCTGGGCTATAACCGGCAAAGAAGTCTTGGTTGAAGGTTAAGCCTGAGACTTTTTCGAGTACGGGCACACAGTCTTCTTCGGTTGCACCAGGGTAGACGGTCGATTCGTAAATGACAATGTCGCCCTTTTTCAGGGTTTTGCCGATGGTTTCCGAGGCCTTGATGAGCGGCGTTAGGTCGGGCTGCTTGAACTTGTTGATGGGCGTTGGCACGGTAACGATATAAATGTTGGCCGCTTGCAGATCTTGAGTGTCTGCGCTGTAGCTGAGTTTGTCGGCCTGAGCCAGTTCTTCGGGTTCGACTTCCAGCGTGTGATCGTGGCCGCCCTTCAGTTCGTTTACGCGTTTTTGGTTGATGTCGAAACCGATGGTTGGGTAGTGTTTGCCAAATTCCACGGCCAAAGGCAGGCCGACGTAGCCGAGGCCGATGACGGCTATTTGTGCGTTGTTCAGATCCATGAAGATACTTCTCTATGATTCAAATAGGGTTTGAAAATTAAAACAAGGAATTGTGTTTTGCCCAGCGCGATTGTAGGAGTTTTTATGGGCGCTAGGGTTGATGTTTCTAGTGTCGAACAGTCACCGAAGTGGGTTCGGATTGGACCCGTGGTAGAACCACGGGCTACCCAGTGTGTTACGCGTCAGTTGATTTGTAAGAGTACCCGTAGCTATATCCGTAACCATAACCGTAGTACCCACCAGCACGGCGCTGCACGCCATTCAAAATAACGCCGCGAATGTCCACGCCATTCTGAGCAAAGCGCTTCACGGTGGCTTCAACTTCTTTCGCTGGGGTTTCACCGAAGCGTGCGACAAGTAGTGACGTACCTGCGTAACGGCCGACAATCGCGGCATCAGTCACGGCAAGCACAGGCGGCGTATCGATGAGTACGTAGTCATAGTATTCATTAACTTTACCGAGCATTTTTTCCATGCGCGGGTGCATCAACAGTTCCGATGGGTTCGGTGCTGCGGTACCACGTGAAATAAAGTGCATGTTCGGTACTTTGGTTTTGTGGATCACGGTCGACAGGTTGTTATTATCAATCGGACCGCCGTCAGGCGACTTGTCCACACTTGCCAAGAAGTCTGATAAACCGTAGTTGTTCGAAACACCCAATGACATGTGCAAGTAGCCACGGCGAATGTCACCATCTATTACCAATACGCGTTGCCCAGCTTGCGCGAGCACTGCTGCAAGGTTCATGGTCACGAAGCTCTTACCTACGCCAGGCGCTGGACCTGACACCATAATGACTTTGTTTTTGGCTTCGAGCATAGCGAAGTGCAAGCTGGTGCGTAGCCCGCGCATGGCTTCAATGGCCAAGTCGGCAGGGTCTTCCAGTGCCAAGAATGGCAAGTCGTGGACTTCTTTAGTTTTACCAACGAGCTTGCCAAGCTTATCGTTCAACTCGACTTGCGTTGGGCTTTCCGGCACTGAGGCATAAACGTTTATGCCTAACTCCTCTAACTGCTCAGCCGCTTCAACGCCACGGTTTAAGGCGGCCATCAAGAATACATAGCCCACGCTGGCCATACCGCCAAGCATGGTGGCGAGCACCACAATCAGGCTCTTCTTCGGTGCTACGGCTTGTGGATTGGTGACTGCTTCATCCAAAATACGCACGTTACCTACCGTTCCAGCCTTAAGCACGTTCAGCTCTTGCATACGGTTAAGGAGCTGTACGTAAATCTCTTGCGAGACTTCTACGTCACGCGCTAAACGCAGCACTTCTTGTTGTGTTTCTGGCAAATCGCCAACTTGGTCGTTGATCTGCTCTTGTTCGCGCAATAGTTGCTGCTTCTGTTCAAGCAATGACTGATACGTTGGGTGTTCTTGGGTGTAAAGGCGTGAGAGCTCTTTCTCTTTTAGCTCTAGCTCGTTCAGGCGTTTTTCAATTTCCACCACGCGCTCAAGTAAGCTTTGCGTTTCAATTGACAGGTCAACTGACTGGCTTTCATTACGATATTGGTTCAATTTATCTTCAGAAGCGGTCAAATTACCTTTAACTTCAGGTAACTGACGTTCAATGAACTGCAGACTGTTTTCGGCTTCGGCAGCGTTACGGCGAATGTTTTGCAGCATGTATTCTTGTGCGATGGCATTGAGTACATTTTCGGCGTAGTCACGGTCAGGGTGTTGAAAGCTCGCACTCAAAATACCCGTTTGTTCGCCGCGCTCGCTTACGCTTAAACCTCCCTGTACGCTGCGAATGGTGCTTAAGCGATTCGCCTTGCTAAGCACAAATTCTTGCGTATCAGTGAGTACCGCATCATTAATCAGCAACTCAAAACCATCCATCACAGCCAACTGACCTACGCTACCAGCAAGTACCCGCTCACCCTCTTCGCCGAACACTTCATACTGGGTGCCGTTGTCTGCAAATTCTAGATGCAGAGGCGCGCCTTCATAGCCACGCGGCACGGTAAAGGTCGTGATGCTCAACTCGTCTTGACCCGGCGTGCGACGGGCCAACCAGCCGCCAATAAACGGCATGTAATGCGGCGTGACTTTATGGGTGAGCTGTAATTGATCCACCACGGCGCCAATCACCATGCGCGACTTCATGATCTCGATTTCAGTCGCGGCTTCACTGTCGCTGGTAAACATCTCACCGAATTCATCGCCTAGAGCAGGTAAACCGCTGGATTTTTTCTCGACTTGTAATAGAGCGTCGGCTTGATAAATCGGCGTTGAAAGCACGGCATAGATAACACCGCATACCATAAACACAAAGGTGACGCCGATGATCAACCAACGGCGGTCGAGCAGCATGCCAAACAGACGGCCGAGATCGATTTCGTCGTCGTTACGATCCTGAGTTGCTACGGGTGGTTTCACAGGTGTGTTCACAGTTTTGTTTTCCATTGATTACAGCTCTTTTCGATGAGATCAAATACGTGGTCGTAAACTTCGTCGCTACGTTTAAAAGGGTCCGGTATGTCTTTGCCTTTGCCGTCGTCAGTTAGCCATTGGCCGAGCAGCATGGTCTTGGCCATGGCTTCTGGGTAGCGCTTACCGATGTACTGACGATGTTCGTTTTCCATGACCAAGATGAGGTCGTGAGCGTTTATCAGGTCACGGGTCAGTTGTTGTGCTGCGTGCTCGCCAAATTCGTAGCCTTTGGCTTTGGCGGTTTCGCGGGCTTTGGCATCCATATCCCAAGCTCTGCCGTCTCTAACCATCGCCGTGATACCAGCGCTGTCGATGTGTTTATCGGGGAGCTCTTGTTGGAGTAAAAATTTGGCTGTTGGGCTTCGGCAGATATTTCCCAAGCAGACGATTAATATTTTATTGAACATGGCTTCCCGTAGCGTGGCCCGCAGTTCTACTGCGGGTCAGATTATAACGTTTCGCGATGGTTGTTGTTTTAACATGCACCGAGCTTGCGGGTGGTAAGACCCGTGGTAGAACCACGGGCTACCTATTAATTCTCTAGGTCGTCAGCAAAGCGCCCTAAGCCATAGATACCGGTAATTGACGGAAGCAATTGGCTCAACACGCGATTCCAGCGACTGATAGGAGCAGCTGTCACATAAACAATGTCACGTTGCTGAAGCTTAAACTGCTCTGCCAACACAAGTGCCACTGCATTTTCAGCATTCAACTGATATACCTGTGCAATCTTACCCGAATCTGGGTCAGGTTGACGTACAACAAATACTCCTGACGTATCGGCGCTTAGCTCCCGCCATCCTCCAGCATCAGCTAGAGCCTCCGCTAAGGTCATTCCATTCTGCCCCATCATATAAGAAGATGGCTGACCCACCTCACCCAACACAAACACTTTGTTGTCGTCGTTACGAGCAACGTGCACTACGTCATTTGGCTGCAACAAGATGTTTTGGTCGGTGTTACCGGCTTGGTACAACTCGCGCAAGTTAAAGCTACGCGCGGTGTTGCCACGGGTCAGCGTCACTTGGTTCCAGTTGGCAGCTTCGTTCATGCCGCCAGCAGCGTTTACGGCTTCAATCAACGTCATCGGTACGTTGGTGACTGGTACGGTTCCTGGCTGGTTCACGGCACCAGTAACGTACACGCGTTGGCTACGGAAGGCCGCAACAGTTACGTCCACTTGCGGGCTCTCGATGTATTTAGCCAAGCGCTTGGTAATATCTTCGCGGATCTCGGTTACTTTTTTGCCTGCCACCTGCACTTTGCCGATGTACGGATAGAAGATGGTGCCGTCGCTGTGCACCCAGTTGCCCGCTTCTTCGGCGCTACGCATTGAGCCGGCAGGAATCGTCAGCTCTGGGTGGTTCCATACGGTGATGTTCAAGATGTCGCCGCGGCCCACGGTGTAGTCATAGTTATTGCGAGCTTGCTCAAGGGCGCTATTGAACTCCGGCTTGGTCGCTGGGGTTTGCATTTCGCTTAGCAGCATTGGCGAGATCTGGTACACGTCGACCAGCTTCATCAATTCTGCTTCGCTAAACTCTTGTTCGTAGGCGCTACGGCTGTCATCACTGAACAGACCGCCGCTGCTGTCGTCGGGAATGTGCCCGCCCGGAGCTAATGCACAGCCGCCGAGCCATAAGGCGAGGGTTGATACTGCTGTCAGTTTCATGTTCATGATCGTTGTTCCTGGTTAGTTCTGCCCAGCTTTATAGCCACGCGCTTCCGTAGTTTCGTATAAATTAATACTGCGATTTAGCACCTGTCCACCGTCTCGGGTAATTGGCTGCCAGCCGATGCGGCCGCGCGCCAAGGTATTCCGTACGGTGAACAGGTCAAACGGAATACTTATGTAAAAGCCTTTGGTAAAGCCACCTTCGCCGTACTCTTCACGCGAGACGTTGGTGAAAGCGGCGTAAGCACCGGCGCGTACGCCAGAGTCAAATTGGTGACTGAAGTCCACTTGCACGCCTTCGTCGCCGGCTAAGAAGCGCCCTGCCTGCAACTTAATGAGGCTGTTCGGCAATTGTGCGGGCTGCCAATACACGCTGGCATGGCCGGTGAGCACGTCGTAGTCTTCGAAGCCGAAGTCGTTATCTGGTTCGCGCTGTTTGGCCCAGTTTAAATCGACACCGAAGGCGAAGCGGCTGTTGAGTGGGCGATATAAGATCTCGCCACCAACGCCACCGAAGATACGTTCCAGATAGCCGCCGTAAAGCGCGTAATAGACGTTGTCGCTCGCTTGGTCGGTGTAGACCAACTGTAGGTTTTGTAGCCACAGGTCTTGATTGTCGTAGTATTCACGGATGCGGGTGCGCACGCGTGGTAATGGGTTTTCGAGGTCATCGACCAAGAAGTTGAATTCGTCGTAGTTGTTGACGATGTTCACACCTACGGTGCCGCTAACGCGCAGATTTGGTGTGAAGTGGTAGTAGCCTTCGCCCATCATTGCCAATTGGTAGATGTAGAAGTCTTCGGCGCCACCGAAAGACTGGCTTAGGTTTGGCGTAATGCTGTATCCGGCTTTCGTGCGGGTGGCTTGGTAGCCCGTGGTTCTACCACGGGTCACACCTGAAGTTTCCGTTGTGCTTGAATTGACATCACCCGTGGGGGTGGTTTGACCCGTGGTAGAACCACGGGCTACGCGTACGTTCGAGAGCGTGAAGGCGTCGTCTTCTTCGCGGTAGAAGCGTTCGCCGCGGGCGGCGGATTTATAGAACGGTGCGTTGACGTTGTATTGCACGATGCCAAGGCCGTCTTTGATTTCGGCGATTTCGTAGCGGGTGACGTCTTCTGGCAGTTCGTTACTTAAAATTCGTGCGGCTTTTTGTACGGCGTCTTCGCGGTCGCGGTAACGGGTTTGTTCAGCGTACAGCGTTACACGCTCTTGCTGTACGGCTTCGTTCTCGTCGTGTTCTACAGCTTTCACCGCAAAGCCAGTTTCGTTGAGCAAGGCTTGGCTTAAGCGGTTTAAATCCACGTCACTAAAGCCTTGCGCGCTGCTGCGCTTCGCGTCACGTAGCGGCGGCTCGGCTTTCACCTGATATGCTGTCGCTAGGTTATAACGCAAACTAAAGCCAAAGGTCATGGTGTTGCCGCGCTGATAGCCTAGCTTTAGGTTGATCAAGTTGTTGTAGGCGTATTCCGCGCCGAAGTTCCAGAAGCTGTCTTGCACGATCTGACGCGGATTTTCTGGGTCAATTGGGTTCGGCAAATACTCGTTTTGATAATCGTTCGGGTCGTACTCGGCCTTCACACGCAAACCTTCAATCGGCGTACGCCACTCAACCCCACCGAACGTGGCTGCCGGGCCTTTGAACATTTTTTCCCATTCAATATCACCACCACCCGGCGTGGTGCCGCGTGGGCGCCCGCAGAAATCATCGGCGATTTCACAGAACGGGTTATACGAGTTATCGCGGCGGCCTAAGTAGCCAAAACCCAAGCCTAAGTGAAAGTCGAAGGTACCGAGATTTTCCGTGTGCCAGGCTTTGCTACCGACAATGTATTCACCACCAAATAAGCCGGTACCGCCTAAGTCACGCAGGCCAATGGCGACTTCTGGCAGCCATTTTGACTCTTTTAACGCGCGGAATTTAACGTCGAAGCCTTTGTCTTTTAGTGTCTGATCGCCTGAGAACTCAGGGTCATCGCTGTAGAACGAATAACGGAAGTCGGTGTACCGCGCAGTCGCTTCCATCCAGTCGAATAACTGCAAGGTGATGCTGGTACGGCGGTAGTCGTCGGTGTCGTAGTAGCCAAGGGTCAGATGCCCTTCGCTGTTCATGCGTGCGGTCGGGGTTTGCAATAAGCCGACGCCGCCGTAGTCACTGGTTGTGTAAGGGTCGCGCTGGAAGCTTTGGCCGGTGGGTGGCTCGCTGCGGTCTTGTGCGTGTGCCGCTGGCGTTAACGGCAAGAGCACCCCTGCTCCTGCGACAGAATATGTCGCAGCCAGCACTGCAGTTTTCAGCATAACCAGCGCAAGCGGCTTTAATTTCATTGCGCGCTCCGTGTTTTGGCTTGGGCTTGCGTCAGCACTTCTTTCGGCATCAGCGCGGCCACCGGCGCTTGGGTGTAATCCCAGTGCTGCAAAAACATCGCCAATTGCGCGTTCACATCACGGAAGCCTCGTGGTAATTGTGCTTCGGCAATGGTGGTCAGCGTCACGCCCGGCATCGCACCACTGGTGGTCGCGGGCTTGCCGGCAGTGCTCGGCTCGAGCTTGCGGATGCTGCCATCTGGCTGTACCAGCCAACGTTCGGTCGCAACCGCATCCGTTTGGGTGTTGGTCGCTTTGCTCAGCCCTGTCGCCAGCGCTAAAGCGGGTGCCAACACTATTTCATATTCTTTATCGGCGTCATGCGGGTTCAACGCTGGGTTCTCACCCACAGTCAAACGCATCTGCGCTGGGTCGATGCCGTGCACGTAGCTCGCCCGCAATGGCCACTGCTGAAATTGCTGGGTCAGTGCGTGTGCCGCATCGGCAAGTGCAGTCTCGCCGTCATGTCGATAGGTTTGCTCCAGCATACGTAAGCGTTTCAGCATACCGGCTTTGCGCGCACTAAAGCGTTGGTCGAGCTTGTCGCTATGGATGCGCAGCCCGGGCCAGTAGCTATCTGGATACAACTGGCGCTGCATGGCGGTCACGAATTCGTTGAGGCGCGGCGCGACTTTTTCGCCGTTACTTGCACCAGTCAGGTTGCGCAATTGCACCGGCGCTTGGAAGCGGGTGATTTGCGGCTCGCCCCGTGGCGCATTCGGGCTGGTCAAACTGACCATTTCGAGGGTCACGTAACCGTGCATCGGGCTCAGCCATTGCTTGCTCTCGATCACGTACTTGCTGTCGCTGCTTAAGCGATAGCTGTTCGTAAATTCGTACTGCTCGCCTTTGCCTTCGTTTGAAGCTCCAGTCGTAACGGCCGTGCCAGTTTCGGTGATATCACGGCCGTTACGGTTGAAGCTTGAGTTGAGGGTGAGGCTGACGATTTCGTATTGCGGGTTGTGCGGGTCAAAGGTGGCGACGGGGCGTTTGAGCTGGATCGTTCGCTCGAACTCGGTCGGGCACGTTCGCTCGCTGTGCAGATAGCAACTCAGTGGGTCGTCGGCGAGGTAAGAGGTATGGATGCGGTTTTCAAGTTCGAGCTGGCTGCTGCGGATCACGCGACCTTGCCAAAGCGTCAGTGCTTCGCCACCGGCGGACACCCAGTACTGGCCGTCGGTGCCATTGACTGCTGCGGCGAGGACGGTTCGAGGTGCGTCACCTATCTGTACGTAAGTCACCGGATAAGGCGCTTGTAGGAGCGTTTCGCGATCAGGCGCTTGCGGCGCATCGCCGAACAGAAAATCAAAAGACGCTTGCGCAGCAGAAAGCTGACTGCTTTCTTCCGAGCTAAGCGGTTTAAACGTTGAACAGCCGCCTAGGCCACCTGCAACTGCAAGCGCCAGAGCGGCTGTTACGACACCACGCATCCGTGTGACGTCCGCTTTTGCTGTCTAACTTATTGAGTAGTGATAGCGGTTGACGAACCATCGTCATCGCTGGTCACGATAAGCAAAGTCGCTGCTGCTAAAGCACCGGCTGCAATCGCTGCGCCAACGGTCATTTCAACACCACCGATGGTGATCATTGAGTCTTTTGCTGATTCAGCTGCCACAGTTTCTTGTGGTGCTGGCTTTGGTTCAGGCTTTGGCTCTGGGTTGGCGATGGCTGAGGTGCTGAACGCCAATGCTGCCGCTGCTGCTAATGCTGTGAATTTGTTCATGATTACTCCTTGCCGTTTGGCTTTGCTGGACCGCAATGTTGTGTTTCACTACCTTGTTACACGGTTACGTGCAACGGGTAGCCCGTAGTTCTACTACGGGTTAGACTTAAACATTACGGTAATTTTTAAACAGTTACGCTAAGTTATAGCATCTGATGATGTTTTGAACAACCGCTTTACACTTGGGATTTACATCGCGGATCAATTCGGATTTTCCCCGTGGTAGAACCACGGGCTACCAAGACCGTACAACGGGCGTGGTATCAAATTTAGTCGCAGGCACGCTACCGCCCGAAGGGTTACCGCTCCTCTTCGCGCCCGCATTCTGCGGATGTTCATGTTTTTTCGGGAAAAAGCCGCTTTAGGCCGGCATTCAGGCCAGTAAATTCGGCGTTATTTCATCGTAGATTATGGACCGATTATCCCACGCATGCACCGTTTTTGCTACGTTTGATTAACGTTTTACGTCCGATAGCTCAAATTCTGCACGAACCTGCTTATGCAAGAAATCCAGCAACACGACACAACGTGACGCACCATCCAATTTCAAGATCTCAGCAAATAAGCCTTTGAACGGCCCATCGAGGATCTCGACTT
>CETC01017897.1_pt1 | contig 21334 bp, 11 predicted proteins | sample 326911 | NCBI WGS metagenome assembly CETC01 (sample SAMEA2622694, study PRJEB7988) | marine metagenome | isolation source: saline water (ENVO:00002010), including | reverse complement strand
AACCGAAGCATGGTTACCGAAGGCGTCCAGATGCCTGGACTCCTGCGGATGCAGCTCGTCCCTGACCAGCCCGCTGGTATGAAGCTGACCGGTGTCACCACCGATAACGTCTACAGCGAGAACTAAATCGTTGTAGCGGGAATATGGAAGATCCTCCTTCCTGCTGGAGAGGGGACCCTCAGCCTCCGGGGGTCCCCTCTTCTATTTCCCCACTTATGGAGTACACTACGCTTATGAACATTGAAATGATTTACGATCCCATTGAAGTCGCGGTAGGGACAGGACTTCTTATGGATGAGAGGCACGAAATCTGTCCCGAAAGCGATTGGCTTCGCGCTGTTAAACGAACCACTGGAAGAGATGACTTGTTTGTTTATCGACACAAAGAAGTCGGGACTTTTGTCCTGGCTCAGTGGGTATACAACGAAGAAGACCACGGATTCCGGGTGTGTATTGAGCTTGAAACTATGGCGAAAGCCCCCGACCGGGGAGGTTGGATTGATCTCGAATACATCAAAATGAGGTGTAGTAGAGAGTCCGCAGCAAATAACATGCGGGCCATGAAGAACAAAATGAAGAATGCAAAGGCTGCCAAGGAACAGGCGCGGCTCGATGCGTTGGAACAAAGAACAGACTCAGCTAATTACCAAAGACGTAAGGGCAATAAGGATATTGCTGCCAGTATTGAGTCAGGTCCCTATGTTGGGGATTCACAAAGTGAAGGTATGGAGGAGCTCAAAGATATGCTCACCCATGCTGCATCAGGCAAGATCTATACCTCGGGGTAAACCATGCATTCAACTGGATCATTTCTTCTCACCGTCATCGAACGTGTACGTGCTTACTTGGACGAAGCCGTCGTTGATGCTAAGTACACCAATGACTATTTGGTCCGGCATGTGATCTGCCCGGAGATGGTCAACGTAATGTCTCGACTCTCCAACAATGCGGATAACCCTATCCGTGTTAGGCATTCCATCACCCTGGTTAAAGACCAGCAAGACTATGTTCTCCCCCCAAACGTTGGAGAGATCTATCGTTTTGCAATCATGGATAGCGCAGGAAGAATCACCAGGGAGTTCATGCCTGAGAATGAGTTCCACCCAAGCGGGCCAGGTTGGCACATCCAAGGAAACATGCTTTCGCTTCGTCCTTACCCTGCCGAAGCAGAGACTGCAGACATCCACTACCTCCCTAACGGTGACTTCCAACCCCACTACGACACGGACGGGGGAGAAATGACAAGCCACACAACGTTTGTTTTTGATTCTGCCCCCACTCTCGGCGTTATCGATAATCGCGAAAATGCTTACGCAGGTGCAATCTTAAGAGTGTGGACCTATAACACACATGCAGTTCTTGAAGAACGAGTGATTGAATCTTATGACGCGAGCACCCGTACCGCCACAGTGAGGCGGCCATTTACGACCGATGTATCTGACGGTACCCAGACAGGCATGAGATACGAGGTAGCCCCGGCAGGAATGAACTCTCTTATCCAAGCTATTGCTTGCGCTGCTTCTATGAACTTGGGAACTGCGCGTAATATTACGCAGAAGCAAATGCAGTTTATTGTTCTTCAATATAAGACTGCAATGAAGACTATCGGTGACAACCTTAGCTTCATGCAGGCCCGCAAACCTAAGTCCTACCAAAAAGAAACTATTGACAATAGAAACTCTTATCTGCTTGGTGGTTAATCGATGTCGGAATATTTTGGACGAGTACCTTCAATTGATGTTCTTGCCCGAATGGGTGAGATCGATGCTTCTTTTGCAGAAAAGAAACTAGGACAGACTCCCCAAGATGTTCAAAGTCTTGCGTGGGGGTTTCAACAATCAACAATTGAGAAGCCCCTTAATGAGTTGGGTGTTGGAGACTATCCAAACCTAATTAGTCAGTTTACTCAAGCTTCTTTGCAAAGCGGTCACCCCCAAGCAGGGGCCAATGGTTCTTCTGGTGCAACAGGGGGACAAGGACCTCCGGGACCTCCCGGACCTCCCGGTCAAGGTGCGATGGATTGTGGTGATGTGTGTGAATGTATAGAACAAGGATGTGATGGTCCCCAAGAAACTGAGGGTGCTTGTTGTAGAGCTGGAGGGTTGTGTTCTTATGTAACCCCTTCGGAGTGTGCTGAGCTTTCAGGAACTTTTATAGGTTTTGGTATTAGTTGCGAACAAGCCAGTTGTTACGAGCCCCCGGGACCTGGTGGAACCTCTGATTGGGATACTGACGATGGTGGGGGAGGCGGAAATAGTGACGGGGAAGGAAATTCCACAAGTATTGATTGGAGCGATCCAAATTCAGATGACGATGACGATGATGATGATAACGGTGAAGAAGGTCCGGGACCGGATCCAGACGGAGGTGAGGGTCCTGGGATAGGCGTAGGTCCGGGGCCAAAACCCCAGCCCCCGAAGCCTCCGATCATTGAACCTAGTTGGCCTTGGCCGGGTACTGATGATGATGATGACCCCCACGGTCACGAAGGGTGCATAACAAGGAACCAAGGGGGAAGTATTGTTGTCCCTAAAAATAAACTACCAGATCCCTCAGATGTTCAGGGTTGCTGTTGCGGAGACTCATTAAATGCCCCTCCTGCTCAATGTGCCGTTCAATGCAGTGAACATTGCTTTGATGACTATTGTGTCCCTCCTCACAAGCAACCAGATTGTAAGGCGATACCTGTAAGTACGACTATCTTTTGTCCTTGTGGTAACAACGAACAATATGGAGAGTGGGATCCAAACCCTGCACCGGGTGGGAATCCCCCTTATTTCCCTCCCCCGGTTCCAGCAAGACCGTTGCCTGGAGGTGGTTGGGAATTTGATATCCCTTCCGGGTGTTGTTGTAATGGCCAACATCCCCCGGATACTGATGGAGATGGGATTCTTAGTTCCGGCGTTATTGATCCAACCCCTAACCAATTTAACACTTGGCCTTTTGGAGAAGTCTGCATACAAGTAGTTTTTGAACTACGGTGCAGTGCCCCCGAAATGCCCCCGGAGGGTTGGGAAGGTGAGGAGGCTGCTTGCTGTTGGTCCGGTCTTGCGGAATGCGAGAATCTATTCAACGGGGTGGTTGCAGCAAAGATGATTGAAGAATGTGAACCTTGTTGTTAAACGATGAAAAACAAGAAACACTCCAATTTAGACCCTCGATCAATTCTAATTGAAAGAGGGATTAAGAAAGCATCTGGTAACGTTCGTAGGTCTAAAAATCAATCGAGTCATCAAAGAGGGGGTATTGAATTTAATACCCCTCAGGGCTCGAGATCTAACCTGGACGTATTTAACGGTAGCTCCATCTTTTTAATCTCCAGTGGTCCCTCCCTTAACGATCTTAATTTGGAAGAGATCAATCGGGTGGGAGCTATGTCTTTGGGCGTTAACAATAGCTGGCACGTTTTTAAGCCTCGCTTTTGGACTTGTGCAGATACCCCAGATAGGTTTCTGTTCTCCCGGTGGGTAGACCCGGGGATTACAAAACTCGTACCCAGTAGCTTGAAGGGATTAAAACTAAGGGAGCAAGTGGGGAATGAACTAGTCGAATCAGAGAAAAGGACATGTGATTGCCCTAACGTCTTCTATTACCGAAGAAACTTGGACTTCAATCCATCGTCTTTTCTAACTGAAAGAACCGTTAACTGGGGCGGACACACAAAAGTCAAAGATTCGATGGGTATCGCAGGGGCAAGATCTGTCTTGTTTTCAGCCCTTAAGCTTTGCTACAGCCTGGGGTTCAGGACTGTTTATCTCTGTGGGGTAGATTTCGAGATGAATCACGGGGCTCAGAATTATGCTTTCGAACAAGAACGAACTAAGAGTGCGGTAAAGGGCAATAACAACTCTTACAAAGCAAATATAAAGAGGTTAAAATCTCTTCGTCCCGTGTTCGATCAAGCGGGGTTTCAAGTCTTTAACTGCAATCCTAGAAGTAGACTAGACGCCTTCTCTTTTATATCCTTTGATGAAGCCATCCATAAATGTGAAGAAAATCTCATCCCTTTAGAATCAAGTAAAGGGTGGTATGACAAGGTTGATAAAAAGATAAAGGTAAAGAGGAAATAGAATGGCTAATGAGCTGAATACCAAATGGGGCTACCCTCTGACGATGGTCAGTCAGGATAAACGAGTTCCTCTGCCAGGAGTTATGGATGGATATGCAGGGGAGCTTTGTGGTGTTGATGGATCTGTTCAGGGGGGTCTTCGACCATTTGGGGGATTTAAAACAGTTTATGAGCTTAACTTTTTCAGCAACCCTTACCACAATGAACACTCTTTTGTAAATGACTTCTTCCCTGTCAACTTCAAGATTGACTATGACGCATACGGCTATGGGTTTATCTACCGAGCTATTCGACAAACATCTCCCGCAGGGGGCTCAGTAACTTGGGGGGAGATTGCAAAAGACGGGGATACCATTGCGATTGAAAACACAGCAGGGGTTGAAAAAACTTATCGTGCTTATGAGGGATCAACTCACGGTTACTCAAATGGTTCTTTGGGCAAAGCAGAAGTTAGAATGGAGTTCCTTAAGGAGGCCGTTCTAAACGGATCAGTTACCCTTATTTCAGAAGATGGGTTCGAAAGAACATATAAAGGGGTTAGAGACGGTAGTTGCACCAATGGGGATTATGACCCAATGGACGACACTGTTTTGTTCAATATTGGTGGTACCCCCCTTGAAACTATTCCTGACTCTCAGGAAATAACTTCAACTACAGGGACCAACATTACAACTTCTACTGCGGATGGTGCCACTGGGGGAGCTACTACAACTTCAACAGCGGGGGTTACAACAACCGACACACTCACAACTTCTAGTGCAGGAGAGACCCTCCAATCTTCCCTTAATACTTCAGATGATGATCTTGCTTCAGGGTCTTACGGTACAGGAACTACTGATCCTGCAACCGAAGAATATCTCAGTAGCAGCGGTAACTGGCAGCCCTGGGAAGCAAGAGTTACTAGAGCCCTTTCAACTCTTAATATTACCTCTAGAGATGGGTTGAATGGTAAGACTCTTATCTTTGAAGATGCTAGTGGCACAACCCACACAATTACCTTTGACAATACTCGTACTGTCCACCCCGATGGTATTGGGGCTAAGAGCACACTTACCCAAATTGTTAGCTCTGCTTCGACTCTAAACGGGAAAACGCTAATCTTCCAGGATGCGGGAGGAACCTCCCACACTATTACTTTTAGTAATACTGTAAACCAAGAAGCATCTGTTGCTTCTGCGACTGTGACGATGGCTTCAACTTCTCTGAACTCAGAGACAGTTATTCTAGAAGACTCGAATGATAAGGTACATACGATTACCTTTAGTTCTTCTGTCACTCAAGCAAACAGTACTAAGTCCACCGCGGGTATTTCCGGCCTTTCAACAACCGCAACAATTCTTACATCTCTTAAGAAGTCAATCGATCTTGCTATTGCAGCAGGAGATATCGATATGTCTGCTACCCACCCAGGTAGTAGCAAGATGACCCTTAAGATGACGAGCACCGGGACAAGCGGAAACGGTAAAACCATTGCTGGTACGGCAATCAGTAACGGCAAAATCACAGTTACTTCTTTCTCAGGGGGAGCTTCGGGATCCACTGCAAGTATCGCAGGCGTTGCAGATACAGATGGAACTACCTTGTTTGCTCTCAAATCGGTACAAAAATCTTTGTCCCTTGCTAAAGCGGCAGGAAGTATTGGGATCTCCTCAACAAACCCAACCACAAGCAGAGCAAGTGCAACATTCACTTTTGGGGATACTGAGTTTAATGATGCCAATAAGGGTTACATAACTCTTACTGATGACGATGGGGGAACTCATACCTATTCCATCCGTAATGATTACGCGGCTCAAACCAATGCGAAAGCAGAAGCATCATTCGTGCTTGATGCTTCAAACTTCAATTCAGTAAATGATGCTTACTTCACACTTACAGATTCTGCAGGGGTGACAAAGACCTACGTCTCCAAGAATGACTATTCCGCTGCAAATAGAGAAGCAGAAGCTGAATTGGATCTGGGCGATTCTAAATTTGATGATTTGAATTATGCGGAAGTAACCCTTGTAAACGCAGCCGGGACTCCTAAGACTTATCGAATACGGAATGATGCGGGAGCTGTTACCTCAGGTAAAGCCGCCGCAAAGTTTACCTTCGATAGTGCAAAGTTTAACGATGTCAACAATGCAACCATTTCTATCCAGGATGCTGCTGGCACGACCAAAATCTTTAAGATCAAAAATGATTACACCGCTGATCCTTCGGCAAGTGTTCCTGAGTTTGAAGCCGGGGCTGCATCTACAGTAGCGGCTGCAAACTTTGTTGCAGCTGTGAACGCTGCTTCAATCAACGTTACTGCTAGTGCTGACGGGTCTACAGTAACTATGGTGCAAGACACTGCAGGCAGCACTGGAAACGTGCCAATTACGGTTAGTCACAATCCTTCATTCAATACTCTTTGTAGTCTTGAACCCCCGCTTGCTTTTGTTGGAGGGGGGGCTCTCGAGTTTAATGCGGGAGCCAGTGCAGCAGTTGCTGCAGAGAACCTTAAGATTGCAATCAATTCTTCTGATGGGCATAACGGAACAATTACCGCAACCCGATCAGGAAACATCGTCAAGCTTGTTCAGGGGACAGCAGGAGCAGCAGGCAATACGACTATCACGATCAACCGTGCGTTTGACTTCAATGATGTGTGCGATACTGCAGTCCCCACTAGTTTTGTGGGCGGGGATTACATCGAAGTAAACGCGGGTGGTAGTCGAGATGCTCTAGGTGCAAACCTCCAAGCCGCAATCAACGGCTCAGGGCAAACAATCGATGCTACTTACAGTTCAGGCACTATGACCCTGGTACAGGAAACCGCAGGAGCAGCAGGTAACACCAGCATTGTAAAAAGCTCTTGGGATTCCCTGACCTCTACGAATTTGGGTTCTGCATTTACTCGTGGGGGTTACGCAGAATTCAACGCAGGTGGTAGTGCTTCTGTAGCAGCGGCTAACTTTGTTGCTGAGGTTACTAAATATCAAAGTTCTGAGATCCTGGCTTCTGCTGATGGTGCAGTTGTAACTCTAACGATGGTAGACGGGGGAGCGGGGGGTAACACTTCAATCACTGTAGATTCCGATTGGAACTCATGTATTGAAGGAGGTTCTACCCCCTCCACATTTACCACTGGAGACCGCTCAACTCTCGAACTTCGGATGGATACGGTGGGAACTTCCGGCAACGGGAAGACAATTACCGGTACGGGCATCTCTGGTTCTCAACTTTCAGCAACGACGTTTGCAAGTGGGGGACTGGGGAGCAGTGCAACTAACGCGGGAATTTTGGATGCGGACACTAACGCCCTTGTTCTTTCTGCTTTGCGTCTTTCTTTGAATCAAGCAATTGAAGCAGGGTCAATCGATCTTGGTCTTCAAGGTAGAACATATGGCGACAACAGCTATATGAAGCTGATCCAAAACACTAAGGGTGAAGCGGGACAAGGCAGAAAGATTACAGGCACCGCAGTAGGTAGCCCCTCTTCTGTAACCCTGACTATTTCTAGCGGTACTTCTTCTTCCCTGCACGGGAAAACAATTATCTTCCCTGCTCCTGTTGGGTACTCAAAACCTGCCCACACGATGACGTTTGATAATACTTCATCCCAAACAAGCAGTACTTCTCGTGCTATTGGGATTAAGGATCAAACAAATATCCAGGGCATTATGGATTCTGTTATTCGTTCAGTTAAAGCAGCCTCTAAGGAAAGGCTGATCCTGATGACCCCAGCAGCCATGCAGGATAAAAACTTTACGATTCACACTGATGCATACTCCACTCTCTTCAATGCTTCTGCAATTACAGGAACGGCAATTAGTGGGGGATTTCTAACTCAAACAGGTTTCTCTGGAGGATCAGCCGGGACCAACTTTGCTGCGACTGTCTTTGATGGGGGCCACGACGTTACTCCCTCAGACATCGCAGCCTCTGAAGCGGCAAGTAACCTTAAGGCAGCTATTAATTCGAAGATGGGGCATAACGCTATTGCCTCGGCCAACTTTACTTTTGGAGCATCTTCTTTTGACGATAAGAATCACGCAGGAATCGAACTAACAGATGCTCTGGGTTACACCCGTCAATACACCATCAGGAACGATTACGGTGCAACAACTACTTCTTACGCAAGAGCTAGTTTGACTTTCGGTGATACCGAATATAACGATGTAAACAATGCTGTTTTGACGTTGGAAGATACAACCGGAAAAAGGGTTGACTACAAAATCAAGAATGACGGTACAGCCTCTGCTGCTAAAGCTGAAGTTAACGCAAACGTTTCTGCCAATGCTACTGCCACAAACCTGGCCAATGCGGTCAATGGGTTTTATGGACACAACGGAACTATCACAGCTGCAGCTGATGGGGCAACGGTAACGTTTACTCAAACAGTATCTGGAACAGCTGGTAATACCCGAATCATTCAGACTGGTAACTTCTCTTCTGTTTGTGATGCTGCTCCTTCTTCCTACTTTATGGGGGGAGGAGCAATCGAGTTCAATGCAGGAGCGAACGCTACAGTTGCAGCTCAGAACTTTGTTCTCGCGGTGAATGGATCAACGGGACATAACGGATCAATTAAAGCATCCAATGTTGACGGGGTTGTGACTCTGATTCAACAAAATCCTAATACAGAAGCTTTGATGGAAAGAGACATTACTCCATATGGAAGTTTCAATGACATTACAAGTGTCAATGTAGGATCAGCGTTTGTTTTGGCGGAGAGTTCCAACCACAGATTTACTGTTGAAACTTTCTCGACTACAACTTCTGGAGCAACCAGCCCTGTAATTGTTATTACGCAAAAGAGTACTGGGGTTGCAGGCCATACAGTAGTTGCTTCTTATAACAAATTTGCTCATACCGGGAATGTTTCTGGGGTCCCTACTAAGTTTGAAGGGGGTGACCATGTAATGTTTAATGCTGGTTCTTCAAACGTAGATAGCGGAAATAACTTCAATACTGCCCTTGCCAGCGCAAATGGACATAACAATACGGTATCCAAAAGCCTTAATACTACAGGTAGTTCCCCTGTTTCAACCCTGACCCAGGTAACTAATGGGGAAACAGGTAATACCTTGATTAGCATTAAGCCTTCAAAAGGGACGCTAACTACAAACTCCGGTACTGACTTTACTGGGGGAGCGGATAAAGAAGGGGATATATTTATGGACTTCTATCACACCCGGTGTGGTAGTTGGTCATATGGAAACCTAATTAAGTCTGGTGTTGATAAAGACTCACCTATGGATGTTGCTTCAACTGGTCGCATCCTCGTTATTGGGGTAAAAGGAGAAGCTCCAGTTACTGTTCAAGTAACTCGTATGGATTGTCCTGCTTCCTCGTCTGACGCAACAACTACTTCCGATCATTGTGCAACAACGGCAAGTTACCCCCCTTATGACTCAGAGAGTAATAGTTGTTTTTATAACTACAACATAATTGTAGAAACCAACCCGGGGCCAGGTAATGCTCCTGATTTTCAGGGGCCCCAGACTTGTATCGGATCGGGAGGCGACAATGAAATCTTTAATCCTGATAGCACTTTTGTTACCTCTACTCCTTCTGGGACTTCTGACGTAGCGGACGCAACTCTTATTCTTTGCGAAAACATGATTGATGAGGGCTACTACCCGGATGGGGATCCGATTCCTGATTCCATATTTCTTCCCCCTACTGGTGAAACACGTTTGATTCACAGGGAAAACTCAGATATCCGACAAGCTCTTGGGATGCCTGATCAGGATCCAGACCAATTCCTTGGAGAATCGGGAACAGCACTTACTACTGATGAAGACGATCTCCCGGAAGTAAGTGACGTTACTCCTTCAGGTTGGAGGAGACTTCTTATTCCTGAAGTTTTCCCCACTCTCCAAACCGCATGGCAAGCCCAAAACCACCACATTGAGTTGAATCGTGGAGGTGGTGAATTTACTTGGGGCAGCGAGATTAGTATTGGTGCAGGAGTTTATTTCCCCCAGCCTCACGGGAACCAAGCAAAAGCTACAGTCGATATTAACTTTTCAGGTACAAGCCCCTTCTCTGAGGGGGATTACTTTACGATCCAAGACCTTTACGGGATTGACCACAAACTAATCTTCACTACCGATTTCACTAAACGGTGGGAAAAAAATACAACTGCCAAAACACCAACTGCCACCTGGACGTTTGTTGATTACGTTGAAGCAGGGGCTGAAATAACTCTACGCACGAATACGAGCGAAGACGGCACAGTTTCTATAAATAGAACTTATCGTGCCTATTCGTCTACCGCTTCTACTTATCACACCGGAGACCTAGACGAAGACGGAAACGTTGTCTTCTTGAATGGTGACGATCAAGGAAGTTCAGATGCTGCGGCAGCAGAGTGCGCCAGCAACTTCAAAGTAGCGGTTGAAAACGCTAATTCCTCAAATGGTCATGGCAGCAACGTTATCTCTGTTGAAATCTCAGACAACAAGACCGTAACTCTCACAAACAAAAGTGTTACTGGGCCTACAGGTGAGACAGTAATTGCCTATACAACAAGTCTTACAGGAGGGGATGCTTCTTCATTCATTAAAAAGGCAGACGGGGGAGCTTCTTGTTTCCCTATTCCCCCCAGCTATTTTTCAGATTCGATTACTGAAAATGAATACTACGTTCAAGTTTCATCTTTTAGTGCGGAAGGGGTAGCCCTGGGATTGAACTCCGCGTTTAACCAATGGAAAACGCGAACGGAGTGGGATGCTTTTACAGATTCCAATAACGCAGCAAGCGACAGTTTTGAAGCAGAGTTTACAAACGGGTTCCTGGAAGCAGGGTCTGGACCGCTCGCGACAGGATCCGGTATGTGGTCAACCGCTTCACAACCAAACCCATCCAGCGAACCTAACCGGTGGGAAGTAGACATCTACCAAAATCTAGTGGGGGAACTGGGGAACGCTAATACCGATAACAACGGTGCAATGATTTCTAGTACTGGAGTTTCAGGAGGAGTAGCCTTTACTGATTTCGCTGGGGGAACCACCAAACACGCCGAAGGTACAATCTCATTCGTTGGTGTTCCTGCAGACGGGGCAATCGTTAAGATTAGTAATTCTTACTCTAAGAACGCGACACAACAGTACAGCTTTAAGTTTGTAGCAAGCAATGTCGTCAACGGTTCAAAGGATACTGATGGAAATATCCAGGTCCGTATTCTTGATTTGGTTACTGCCGAACAAGTAAATAAAGCCCTTTATGACATTTTGGATAAAGAACGAAAAGAGATGAAGTTCCGCCCTGTCAATGGTGGAACCTACGTTCGTATTATCCAAGGGGTACCTGGCGGGGGAGCAAGTAACCTTGTCCATATCAGTTACACAGATAAGACGGCGTCAGATTGGACCTCAGACCAAAAGTCACCTTGGGAGGCGATGGAAGCCGCAGACGATATTCGTTTTACCAACGGTAATACTTCGTTTGAAGTTACTGGAGATTCCACAAGTAAAATTGTAACTACAGACTTTACGGGGGGTACCTCAACACTGAATGGTATTGGCAACGGAAACGTCAAACCTGGAGGAGCTACAGGGGGTAACCAAAACGCAGGAGGAGTAGGAAGTAACCAAGACTCAACGGCTAGGTGGATTAACGAACGAAGCGGTGCTTTCTTTGTAAATAGCGAAGTAGTCAGGGGAGACGCGACCGTTCAAAAACATAACTACAAAGGGCTTAATCAATGGATTAAAGGAAGATACGGCCCTAAAAATACAGTCTTTGACTGTTATAAAATGGCAGGTACTTTCGGGAAGAGGGCAACACTTGTTGAGACTGGTACCCAATGGTGGATGCCCGGATGGCCCTATGCACAAGCGAACGGAGGCTATACGTTTAACCAACCTCGATATCCTCAAGAGGAAGATATTGTTAAGCCACAAAACTGGATGCCCTTCCGGTTCATGTCACACTTCAGTTTGGGGCTTACGAAATCCGAGATTCAAGGATTTACAGTTACCGGTGTAGGTTGTATTACAAAACTGGATGACGGTACTAATCTTCTTGATAAGGTTGATAACGGTGTCGAAGATGACGACTGGTATCAAACAAGAATTGGAACTGCGGTTGCTGCTAACGTTCGACAGGCTTCCGGTACTGGGGAGTGGCCGTTTGCTTTGAAGTTCCGAAGGTGTTTCTTCTATGACATGGAAGGCTGGATTGGCACTTGGACAAAGGCAATAGGTACCACCGATCAGCTATCATTCCATCACAATAGGTGTTGTAACAATAGATTGAACGATCAAGAAAAAGCTGGTCACCACGATCCTGGATATGGAAATCACATCTCGAATGAGGCACACGTAGATTACGATCCTCTTCGAGGACCAGATAAGAGTCTTTGGCATTTCAATATCGTTAATGTCCATCATGCCCAACACGATAATCCCCTTTCCCAAAACACCTTTGCAGCAGACTGTGGAGTTATGGGAGGAGTAGTACTTACTGATACTCTTACGATCTCTGGGGGTTTTGAAATTCACAATGCTGTCCACCACATTGGCATTTTGCCCGGTGGTGTTATCTATCCTGGGGAAGAACCAGAGGTTAAAAACCTTTGTCTTTACGATGTAGAGACTATCCCCGATGGGGTCTTTATAGATCAGCTTCCTGTAATCAAAGCTTTCATTTATCCCTATAACGATATTGATTACCGAAGAATTGTCTTTGATGTGATGATTGCGAAAAAGGATTCGGATGATGCTTTTAATTACAACTACCTAGTTAAGGGAGGTAGTTTGTTTGTTGATGATTCCGATTTGGTTTATAACGACGAGGCTAACCCTCAAAATAGTTGGGTTAATAGAGTAAAGAATGATTTGGGCGGGGAGTATGCCGCCTTTGTTGACTATGATGGAGATGGCCTACCAACAGATTTTGGAGTCGAAGTTGACGTTTCAGATTTGGCTGACAACATCAGCAATGCTACTGCTTATCAGGTCAATCTAAACATTGCGAAGTACTTCGATATTTATAACTGGGCAGAGGGGGACTATAAAGTCTCTCTCCGAATTCGTGATGTATACAATGACGACCTTGATGCTGGATTCGTTAGCAGTACAAGCCACTTCAACGTCGGTAAGTTCTACTGCAAATACGGAGTAAACGAAGAAAAGGAACAACTTAAAGACCGTAAGATGCTAGATGCTGGAAACTACGTTTTTGCTTATCAACTCTTTGATAGCAAGAGCGGTAGAAAAAGTCAGCTTTCTAAGGTTCTTGAAGTCAGAGAGTTCGATTTTGGTGAATTGCCTGACACCAGTCAAGACACTAGTGATCCTGAACTTGTTAATCCCCATAACAAATACGCTATCCTTGACTTGGTTTATGATTCCGATAAATATGACTACGCTTATATTTATCGTTCAGTCAATGCGGAAAACGCAGCAGGTACTTTCTCTGCTGGAGTTCTGTCTCTTGACGGGCTAATCAAACTTTCTACTTATGATATCCCTGGTTATCCCCCTGATCCCACCCGCCAAGGATTTAAGCGGTCAGCTTATATCTACAAACTTGGTGACTTAGAACTTGTTTACCAAGACACCTTCAGCTCTGGGACTGCCACATTTGATAATGTCATGCCCTATGGGGGAGCACTTGAGTGGTACAACAATACTCTTCTGATGTCGAGTATCGAGAAAACTCCGGTTTCCACTACCGACACTACGGGTCAAAATAGTCTGATTAGTCTCGGGGAACTTCGATGGTCTTCGATGACACATCGTTCTCCCGAACTCTTTTCCCCACTAGATCGTTACGTTCCCTCCACCCCCTCAAATGAGATCATTAATCTGACTCGAGTGGGGAATGCCTTGATCGGTTTTAGTTATGACCGTATGTACCACATCAAGAAGGACGGTACAGGGTCCTTTGGTTATATGCGACTGCTTGAAATGCACGAAGGGTTTGGGGCAGTCGGTCCAACGGCAGCAGACTCAGTAGCTTCGACCATCTACTTCCTTACCAGTAAGGGTCTGAAAGCAGTTTCAAACGACGGCAAACTGGATGACGTTCGAGGCTTCGATAACTATATCACCAACGAGTGGTCTGGAACTACGTTGTCTGATTGTTCAGTAGCCTTTGACTCTGCATCTGGGGTTCTCTACGTATTGAATCCCTCGAAGGAAGAAGCAGCGTGTATGTGGTTTAACACTGCCCGTACTTCTGTCCTGAAAGATATGAACTTCACTCAAGTTCGCAAGGGTACTTGGCCCCAGGATGATGCGGATCCCAAATCCTCACTGGTTGAAAGGGCGATGTTCCTCCAGAATATTCCAACTTCGTCCACGGCACAGGATGGGGTTGCTAACTACAAGCCCCGCATTTGTGTGGCCAACTACGATTATTCACAGACTATTGCTAACTCAGGTGCGGGATACAACGGGCAGAAAAGAATTACCATGCAAGATGGTCAAGGAGACACCCGGTTCACCATGCTGGATAACTCAGGTACCTCCCACCCCAGTGGTAAATCAACCCTCAAAATCAACGCGAGTTCTTCCTTGAAACTGAGCGATGATTGGGTGGGCTCATACTTGTATGTTCTTAGTTCTGCTACTGGTTCTTTGGTTGGAACCAAAGCACGGATCACAGCTATTGCTAACGCCCAACTCCAAACCTACACCAGTGGTAGTGGGGATACAACGATTACCGTAGAAGGCACAGACTTTAGAAGTCTCGCTATCGGGGATCGGATTGGAATTTCTCCTGTCTACGTCCGCTGGGTGGGGCACCCCCTCGGTATGAATAGCGAAAGTGGGGAGAAATTCGCAGGTCTTGATTATCACAGAAACCGACACCTTGAAGGATTGGGTTCGAGTTTTGTGGATGTGTCTGGACCCCCATCTACTGAGACTTCTAATACGGATGCCCAGTATCGGGCACTCGCATTTGCGGGAGCCAGTCTCACCCCCACAGATTCAACCCTGATCAAGGACTTGAATGGTGTTACCGTCAGTTCTGTTGTTAACGGGGCTGCTACTTATTGGGCTGCTTTTGGCTCAGATTCTTCAACAATTGCACTTCAAGGAACCTATGGAATCCAGGGTCCTTCACTCACCCCCGGCATTGAGGTCTTCTGTCCAGACCTTGATTTCCGATTGTTATCAGTAATGGCAACTGGTAAGATTCTTGCAACAGACCGCACCTCTAAAGGGACAGTGGAGTAATTAAATGACTTTTGGTGGCTACGATTTCGAAGACGGTGACTTTGGTTCCTACATGGACCAATGGCAACAAAGTCAAAACTGGGATTTCATGAACGATCCCCAGTTTAATCCTGACTATGAGGGTGTGGCTTCCCAGTTTGACCCATCTGGCGGTGCTACTTGGCAACAATACATGACCCAGAATATGCCAACTGGTTCATCTCAGTTCTGGTCTTCCATGATGGCAGACTACATGAACGCGCTAAACGCCCAAAAGATCCAGCAGAATTTCTTTGGGGAGGCTCTTGGTAATCTTGAAAATCTTCAAGCTGAGTTCCCAGGGCTAGCCCAAGGTATCATTGATGATTATTCAACAGGGTTTGCAGATTTGCTTTCTCAACAGAAAGAAGCATTGGGCCAATTCTCAGAAGGTTCAGCATCTTCTCTAGAAAACATGATGCAAATCTTGGCGGACCTGTCAGAGCAACGAGCGGGAACAACAGATGAAATGAGAGAACTTGGAGATCTTTCTATCCAAAGGGGAGAAGATCTCGCTAGGGGTGCAAGGCAAAGGCAAAGAGGACGAGACCGAAGGCTCAACCAGCGTATCTCAGATATTGATACACAAGCAGATGCTATGATCGCAGAAGGTGATGCCCTGGCTGCAGATGTAACTAGAAGGACTGACGAGGCAGGCGAGGGACTTAAGCAGGCAAACCGAGCACACATCCAAGCTATGAGTGCAGCACTAAACGATAGAACAGTAGCTGAAGAAAGTGCAATTGATCTATCGGATGCACCCCCCGAAGTTAAGGCTGCGATGAAGGCAGAACTTAACATGTCTAATAGACAGCAAGTACAAGGGATGGTGGGTCAGGCGAATCAGAAGTTTATAGATGACGCTTACAGGGCAGACATTATGGGGGCTGAAGCAGTCAAGTTTCAAGCAGGGCTAAAGCAATCAGGGGCTCAACTAGTAGGAGGGCTGGATCAAGCGGCTGCTTCGATAGCTGCTTCTGCTGCGCAGACCTCTGGGATGTTCGATGCGCAAGTTACAGGTTTTGAATTTGAATCCTTTAAACATGGTATGGGCCTAAAGGTTCAAGCAGCACTTACGGATTTCCAAGCTCAAATGCAAGAAGCAGGTATGGGATTGCAAATTGAACAGGCCAGGATTGATAATGAAAAATTCAAGTTGGCCCAAGAACAATGGCTCATGGGTGCGGCCGCATCAAATCTAGATGCCGTTGCAAATATGGAATTGCAAGCACTCAGAGATCAGTATGCTGGGGATTGGGAAGTAGAGCGAATGCGAGCAGGTGCGGGCGCTTTGTTTAATCCTATTAGCATTAATGCTCTATTCTCTGAGCAACATGCTTATATGATGTCTCTTTATGCTGCGGGATTGAACCCAACAACTTATGGTGGGTTGGACGTAGGAAGCATAGCTTCTGGCGAAGCCCCCTCAGGCACCCAATATCTTACTTAACTGATCGGAAATAATAATGGTTCAACCTATTGATATTACAGGTCCTGCTGGTCTCCCAGAAGCTTCAGCAGCCGCTGCACAAGTTGGTGCTAGAAGGCACGATGCACAACAACAGCAATTGGCTAGGGAACATCAAAAAGAACAAGCCGATAAAGATCGTGCTTATGACATGCTTGCCCGAAGCATGGGTTATCAGCATAACGAATCAATGCAGAATCGTAGTTTCATTAACCAAAAGCAACTAGAAGAAGATGCCCATAGACGAAGTAAAAAACTAATCGACTACCGAAACCGATTGCAGACGGAGATGAATGATGCTTTGATGAATCGGCAATCCGATCTCCTTTGGTCTATCCGAAACCAGCATCTTGAAAAACAACGAGAGGAGTCAAGGAAAGAGTTTATTTATAGAAGCCTTTTCCCTGGCCCTGTGGGAAATCCACAAAGAGGGGCATCACAGGCAGCCCTTGGTGTAGATATCTCTGCCGCTCCTAATGCAATGGGAATTGCCCCCGTCCCTTATGGGGGTGATCCAAGTATGTTGCAACAGGGGTTGATGGACCAAATGCAGGCCAATGTCAGCCAACAAGTCAGTGCAATTACCCAAAGAAAAAATGCAATGGCACTAAGCACAAGTGTCATGAACGAAGCAGCAACAACGATGATGATGCGAGAGTTCATGGTAGGTGATGCTTTTGAACAATCTATGGGAAGCACAGGACCCTATGCACGCATGTTCTTCCAAGGATGGGGGGACCATTTTGCAAGTTGGTTCAAAGGAGAAGAATCAACTGTCGGGGGTCAAGTATCCCCAATGGGTCTAGATCGCCCCTCTAAGGGGATGGAAGACGCCGGGGTTGGTCTTCGGGGAATGCTTTACAACCTTGACCAAGCTATGGGGGGAGAAGAGGGACTGTTTGGAATTGAACAACCCGTAGATACTAGTTTTGTAAACCCCGAAATAATGGGACATCGTAGGTTTACGGAGTATGTAGGCCAAGGCAGACTAGATGGCGGGATGATAGATGTGATCTCACGGTACGCTCGAAAGACTGCACCTAATGAAGAGCAGGCTGACATTTACGAAGAAGAAGCCCGTGCACTTTTTGGTGAGATCTTGTCGGTTCTTCCTCGCCCAGGTCAAAGCAAAGAAGCCCATCGTCGTATTTTGATGGGGGGTCTTGATGAACAAGGTAACCAACAGCTTGGAGCAATGGACAATTACCAAAAGGTGACGAATTATATTATGTCTGAAGAAGGGGATCCCGTAAGAGCTGAAGCAAGACTTGCTGCACTCTCAACCTTGGGTAACTTCTTTTATGGCCTTTCCGTAGACCTCACCAATAACCAAGAGTTGATGGCTCGTCTTTCTGGGCAAAGTATTGACCCTGAAACAGGACAAGTAGTATTCAAAAAAATCAGCGAAGAAGAATCTGTTTATTGGGAGACAATCCGTAAGAGATTGAGGGAGCTTTCAGAGGTTGGGAATATTTGGACCTCCTCTTATTACATTAGTCCCGAAGATAAAAATCGGGTTGCAGAGATTTATAACGACTCATTGATGACTATGACCACTCCTACGGATGCCCACTGGGAGGGCCCCATGCACGCAGGAGACCCGGTGGGAGCAGTGGAAAATTACATCTCAGCCAATGATGAGTTCAAAGGACTGATCGTACAGAACAATGGCTATTCCCATCTCACAGATGATGAAGCAGAACTGCTTCAAGAGATGCACACCGGACGATTTACAGAGGAAGAAATTGAATCTGAAGTTCTTGAGTGGGTTAATAGGATGGTTGATGACATGCCTAATTGGATGGAAGGGGATATCCCTAACATGATTCCACCTAACCCCAGGATGATTGATACTTCCTATGGGGGACAACTCATGAGAGTCGCAAGACTTGCTGTCCAAACCAGATTCGAACTTAACTATATGGCTCCTTCTGCAGTTGAAGAAGCAGACCGTAAAGCTTTTAATCAGGACTAACGATGAGCCCAGACTGGAAACAGATTAGTAAGTTCATGACTGAGATGCACAACGCTCTTGGTGGGTCAATCGTAGACCTCCAAGGGTTGAACGCTACCCATAAAAACCAGAACCTCATCAACACCTCCAAGCCAAATGAACTTATGACTCTAGTGGGGAATAAACTTAAGCCTAAGGGGATACGGAAATTCATGTGGGAACACCGTAAATCCCGACGACTTCTCCGTCCTAATGCTGTAATCTGGTCCTGGTTTGATTCTGATGAGAACAAAACCATTGTAGGATTTGGAGCATCAGTTAAACCCCAAGCACTTGACCGTTCAATTTTGAGTAAAGAGGAAATTATATTTACTCCTGAGTCTGGAAATTAATAATGGCAACTCCCCAACTACCTCCATCTAGACTTCCTGTCCCCGGTCAACGCGGGGGAATGCCTGCACGTAATATTCCCCTTTCAGAAAGACCCGTAATAGATATGCGTCCCAAGGGGATGAAGCCTTATGACCCAAGTGTCATGAGGAAACGTATCCCCAATCGAAGTAGGATTCCCGGTAGGGGCCCCGCTGCTGCTGGTCCCGCTGCCGCTCGTACTGCGGGGGCTGGTTTTCCTCATCAACCACCTCCTGCCCCAGCGCCTAGACGACTTCCCGCGGGAAGGTTTCTAACGGGTTCTGCCGCATTTCCTGAAGGCTCAAGAACTGTATTGAGGGGGGGTTTGGGTGCAGGTGGTGCAGGTGGTGCCGGGGGTGGCGGTGCTGCTGCTGCAGCTGCTGGCGCAGCGGATGACGTAACAAAAGCGGGAATGTTTTCTAGGCTTATAAAGACCGGTCTTCCTTTGGTTATGCTTGCTTGGATGTGGGCTGATATCCTTGGGCAACCAAAGGAAGAAGCGGAAAATTTGTTTCAGCAATCTGTAGAACGAGGCATGGGATGGCAAAACCTTGTTGATACTAAAGGTATGGAACTTAGGGGAATGAGGGATCAACTTGCTTTGATGGATACAATTTCTCAATTGCCTTCAGCAGATGATGGTCAATTTGCAAGGATGCTTCAAGATAATATGCCTGTAATGCAAATGGCTGCAATGGCTGCAAACCAAATGCCTGCCCCAGTTGCTCCTGATATGAGCACACAATTGGCCATGCAACAAGGAGTTATTGGGTGAATCCTGTCTCTGCCGTTAAAGGTCTCAAAAATATAGGGACTAAGATTTTCGGATTTGGCACTGGTATGCCAAAGATGGGGGACATTGCAACAGGCATTGGTCTCCCGGCTACCTATTTTGGTGCTGGATTCCTGGGGGAATCTATAGCCCAGCCCTTGATCCAATCAGGCCAGAAGATGTTTACAGGGGCGAAAGAGATGAGGGATATGTCCCTCACCCAACTTAACTTTGAACTGGCTGCTCGAGACCAAAGAGAGAAGCATGAGGCTCTCCAGAAAGATATTGCACGTCATGCAGCAAGTCTTGCAGCCACCTCTCCCCACTTGTACAATCAAATCCTAGCCGGGAGAATCCTCCCCCAAGGCGCTGTTGTTCTTGGCGGAACTCCCCGAACTGATATCATGGAACAGTTGGCCTACGGAATGGCTACTGGACAAATCAACGAACAACCCTCACCAGAGGCAGATTTCTTTTCAACCTTAGGAGTATGACATGGCTGGCGAAACAGTCCTTCCAATCCAAGAATGTCCTGACCTGATTGCACATACAATTGTGATCCCCGTCCCTGATTCTGTATGGGATGACGGTGCAGCAGCAGCAGAAGGTGCATTCCTTTTCTATTGCGAGCGCGACACTATCGTTGACGCTGCTCATTTCCTTTGCAATGTAACCGACGCATCTGGTGACATTACTCTGAACACCGCTTCTAGTGGTGTTGCTTCTGCGGGTTCTGCTATTAGCTCCGCATTGACTCCTACTGCAGCAGGTGTTGTTGGTACGTTCACCATGACTGAGACAGCAAATCTGATCCCCGCGGGTAACTGGATTGGTGTCGAACATGACGGTGATGCAGACTCCGAAGCTCTTACTGGGGTTATGATTCAGCTCCGACTTCGAACGCGAGTTCGTTAACAACCTTCCTTACTGGTTGAAAGATATAGGGCCGGTCGGCCAATAACCGGCCGGTCCTTTTTATGTCTGGTACTTTCCAAGCTAATCAGTTTTCCCCCATTACCGCATACGACATGCCGGGAGTTCTTTTCCAACAATTGTTGGATGATGAACTCACATTTACGGGGATCAAGAACACGATCCTTCAGTCGCACAAATTGTCGCCGGAGGAAAGAAACTCTTTTGCAGATGGACTAAAAGACAGAGCGGGTAGAAACCCGGTTACTGATTCCCTTATTGATATTGCTACTAACCCTTGGGTTTGGTTTGCTTTCCTCACCACACCTGGGGTTCCAACAGCGCTAAAAAAATCAACTAAGTCAATCTACGAAGGTTCGAGGTATGGAGCTTTTATTAGAGAGCACACCCCGTTCCTTGCTTCATTCGGACTTTGGAGTTCTAGCAGCCTATTTCAAAACACCGCTCTTGTCCCTGCAATGAGAAAGTTGGCAAGCATTCGTGCTGGTTACATCGGGGATTCAAATGCTAGAGTTGCAGAAGCAAGAAACCTTGTTATTGAAAC
>CETC01013837.1_pt1 | contig 21408 bp, 13 predicted proteins | sample 326911 | NCBI WGS metagenome assembly CETC01 (sample SAMEA2622694, study PRJEB7988) | marine metagenome | isolation source: saline water (ENVO:00002010), including | reverse complement strand
GCAAAGGTCAATGGTTTCAACAAGGTTGAGTCTTTTTTGTCGACACTGTCAGTCGTTACGTTTCTGTCTCATGCAAAACACGCAGCGCTTTTTGGTAACACTCGCCTTACACAACGACGCAAAATGTATTTGAGCAAAATGGCTACTCCGATGACAACGTCGGACAAGGAAAGACAAGACAGGCTCTGCAAAGCGCTCGTGCTGTTTTCACAGCATGACAACATCATAAGCATAGCTGCTAATGACATACTTGAGCATCACACTCCTAATTCCCAACGCCCGCCGGAAGATAGCATTTTCCACAATGATGATTCAATGATGGACTTGATTAACAATGCGGTGAAAGACGACATAGCAGCGCTGCAAAAAATGTGTGAATCCATCCGTGAGTCCATCCGTACATCAACCACCTCGGAAAATCCTTGCACGATGGTTCATTTGAAAAGCGCTGATCCACACACCCTTTTTTTTCCTAACGTCCAATTGACGCGCAACGTGAGCGAGACCCTGGCTTACCTCAACAGTGAAAAGGGGCGGCGGCAGTACCCGCTATCGCCTAGCGCCTGGCAGCATATCTATGACTGCATTAAGGTTACCGCTTCTACTATTAGCACCTATACCGGTGAGCTTGCGTCTGTGTCGGCCGGAGAAATTATCAGTTTCATTGAGTCGAATACTTCTGATGCGCCAGATAAGCAGGCAGAACGGTTACTATCGAGGTTGGTCGCAACGCCATCCAAGCGCGCTCTGGTCCCGCGTCGCGTGCGGCAGAACGGGCCCATCAAACATCTTTGCAGAGGTGACCAAGAACAATCATTCTGACATTATGAATTAACATTGAGATTGAGTGTACAAAAGGGCAATATGGTGGGTGCATCCATTCCCATATTGCTTAATAAATATACGGCATCGTTATTGATCCTGTTGAATCATTCTGATGGCTAAAAGCATCCATTAGAAATAACTTCTCACCGCATTTACCTATTTATTTCAAAAAAGACAATTTTCCTTTTTTCAGGCAGTTCTATTTACAATATAATAAACATTATGATAGAGTTTCATAAGTTTAATATCACAACCTGCAAGGGATGCGTCATGCCTCATACCGTAAAAAAAAGCTGTACATTCAACCCTCTTGTCCACAATTACCGCGCCTCGCAAGGTGTTGAAAAACTGACTGACCTTATTTCTGAACAGGGTGACGGTGAAGGATTCTTTCAAAGAAACTTTGTTACAAAAGGGATGGAGCAGTTGTTTCGTGAAGGTTTTCTACGCTTGGCAGGAAAGTCAGATGACGGTGTTTTCTTGCTCCAGCAGGCCATGGGTGGTGGTAAAACTCACTTAATGGTTGCTTTGGGCTTATTGGCAAAACATCCAAACCTACGCCGTTCCGTTTTACCTGATGAGCTTGCAGAACGAGTGAGTGACCTTGGCTCTGTCAAAGTCGCTGCGTTTAATGGGCGTAACGACCCTGAGAATTTCCTTTGGGGCGAAATTGGTGACCAGCTAGGTATCACCGCGCAAATGAAAAAGTTTTGGCAAGATGGTCCTAAGCGCATCGGACAACAGGACTGGCTGGATATGCTATCTGGTCAACCATCACTCATCATGCTTGACGAGCTCCCGCCTTATTTACTTGGTGCTAAGACGACCTCTGTGGGTGGTGGTTCTCTGCTTGACTTGACGATTTACAATCTCGGCAACCTGATGTCTGCGGCATTGGAACTGCCCAACGTGATGGTTGTGATCACAAACTTAGAATCGGCATATGGTGAAGAAACAAAAGCTATTGCGTCTGCCATTGAAACGCTGAACAATGAAGCTAAGCGACAGGCCAGAAACATTACACCCGTTGAGCTATCCGGTGGTGAGATTTATCAAATTATCAAAAAACGCTTGATAGACGAGCTGCCATCTGATGACATCATAAGTGCCGTCGCAGATGCTTACGCACAAGAGATAAAGAAAGCAGAGCGTAGTGGCTTCGTGAGGCATGCCTCTTTGGAGCAGGTTACCGAACAGGTAAAGGAAACCTATCCATTTCACCCATCATTCAAACATATCGTTGCACTGTTTAAAGAAAACCCGACATTCCGCCAAACGCGAGGACTCATGCAATTTGCTGCTCGCATGATAAAGAGCGTCATCGAACGTGAAAACGACGATGTTTGTCTTATCGGTGCACAACATCTTGATATGAATATCGATGAGGTATCAGATGAGATCAGAAGTATTGCTAAAGATCTTCAGCCAGCGATCACCCATGACCTTTACGATAATGGCAACGCAATTGCAGAACAAATAAACGCAGAGTTAGAAAGCGATTTAGGCACGCAAGTAGGCAGCCTGCTTCTTGCATCTTCTCTTTCTCGTTCGGTAAATGCGCGACGTGGTTTAACCGAAAGTGAATTGGTCGAATTCCTTGCAGCCCCTGGACTTGCACAGGATGGAATTTCATCTGCCCTAAACATGTTCAAAGAGCGCGGTTGGTATGTCCATCGTGAAGATGAACGGTATTTTATCCGTGAAACAGAAAATCTCTCACGTAAGATAGAACGCATTGCGAAGGACTTGCCTGAAAACAAAATTGATGACGCGTTTATCAATCATATGCGTGGTGCGCTTGAACCTGTATCAAAGAAAGCATATCAGCAACTGTACGTCATGCCGAAGATGGACGAAATCGACCTTCGTGGTGATCGTGTTCTTATTGTTCTGAAGCCGGATGGGAGAACACCACCTGAAAACTTGGGCAACTTCTTTGAGTATACGGAAAACAAAAATAATTTCTTCGTACTTTCTGGTGGTGATACGCACATGGCGAACAACGTCGACGATCGTCTTCGTGAAATGTATGCCACAGAGCAAGTGCTTAGCACACTCAAGCCCGGTGATTCGTTATATGATGAGGCGCAAGAGCGTCTGAATGACGCCAAAAACCGCTTTGCTTCTGCTGTAGCACACGCGTACAACAAGCTTTATTACCCTAATGTCAACCACGAAGATAAACCGACACTATTTGATGCCACTATTGATGCCGGCCTCAAGCTTGGCAACAACAATGAAGCTGAAAAACAGATTGAAGACTTATTATCCAGCATGCGCTGTGATGAAAAGTTGAATCTCAAGGTAATTGACGATGACGCGTGGCTATCTGTATGGAGCATGGCTGAAGAAGATTTATGGCAAGGTGGTCAGCGCCGTACTCCGTGGCGCGACGTACTAATGCGTGCTCGACAAAAGACCGAGTGGGGCTGGTTGCCTGGCGGCAAGCGTGGTATGGAACGCATGAAGGAAGCTGCACTGCGTCAAGGACGTTGGCGCTTTGGTGATGATGGATATATTGAAAAGGGCCCCTTCCCGAAAGAAAGTACAGGCCTTAACATCGTGGTTAATGAAACGGATTTCGATACACAAACAACCACGTTGCAATTAACACCCGTGAATGCGGGTAATGCGCCGGTGATTTATTACAGCGAATCCTCAGATGTAGATGAATCATGCGAAAAAGTAACCGACCCTGATAACTTTAAAACAGGATCTGGCACGCTTTACTTCATCGTTGTTGACAGCAATAAAGAACACGACACCGGCGAGCCTGTGAAGTGGACCGCATCGCTGTCGTTAAAGCACCAACCTAAGAGCGCAGGCACGAAACGGTTGATTGAAATCAAGTCCAGTGTTGCGGCTGATATCCGTTATACACTTGATGGTTCCAACGCGCGCGAAGGTGCCCCTTACGACGCTCCTATTGAGATTGGTCAGGAAGCGATAACAGTTTACGTGTTTGCCAAATCAGGTGATGCTGAGTGCCGTAAAGAGTTTTCAGTCCCTGCTGTCAACACAGGTGGCGACACATCAGTGGATATTACTATCGATGACGCGAAGCCAGCCAAGCTAAATCTAAATGAAAAGGTGAATTTGGACTCGACCGGAAAAACGTTCGAAGTTCTCAATAAGCATAAAGATAGTGCAGACACCTTTTTTGCGGGCGTTAGGGTTATCGTCGGTGATGGCAATGATGCGATCAATCTTCGATTTGGCGATCGCGAGGTTACTGCCAAAACCATCTTGAACTCTATCGAGGGTCTACGTGAGGCTATTGGTAATGCGGATGAAAATGTGATCGTGAAGATTCAAAGTTACATCAAGTTTGACACGGGATTCAATATGAAGACCTTCGCAGAAGATGTAAGCATCGCTTTAACAAGCAATTTCACGCAGGAGTAGGAGCATGGCTAAAAAGAAAATTCCAACGCTGGGTTTTGGTGTGCCGGCCAGTACGGACCCTCACCATTATCAAGTGGTTATTCCTGCGGGAAAAGATGACATTGAAATCATTGAGCATCTTGGTATGCAACAGCATCAGCAGAGCGACGAGGATATTTTGCGCGCCACGCTAAATCGTAGTGTGTGGACAGCTATTAAAACGGCCGTTCAGCGCGAATTCAACGCACGGCTGAAGCAGCACGACATGAAAATCAGCAGCTTCAAGACCGGTCACAACAAAGTTGAGCGCTTGCTGGGCAAAGAGCTTTGCGTACTGGCGTGGGCTGTGCAGGATGCCAATAAAGCGCAAGCGCAGGCAGCGGTACGCAATTGGGTGGGCATGAAGCCAGAAGAGCGCTGGTGGCTGTTCGGTATGGCCGAATCCGCCACAGCCAATGGTGTTAAACCAGGTCGTGCTGATACGCCTCGGGTCGGTTGGCGACTGGCCCTCTTCAATGCGCTTTGCGATGGCGAGGCTCCTATGCCAAAAAAGCGGCAGGCCCTGCCCACAAGCAAAGAAGACTCACAGGGCTCACTCTTTTAAAAGAACAAGGACAAACAAAACATGCCAACACAATTGAACGCAAAGTCGCTTGAAAGCGCCCCTTCACTCATCGATGTGGCTTACCCGGCTCAAAAAATATCGGCTGAGTCGCAAAAAGAACGTAAAGCGGGTTCTGGCCAGACGCTAACGCCACTTGCGTCCTACTGGAAAGGACGCAAGCCACTTATCCTGGTACGCTCAATTATTCTGGGAACCTTGCTGCCGACGACAGAAGATGCAGCCTCCGACCTCGCTATTTATGAGTACCTCATGGGTATCCATGATGAACAGTTCTTGCTGCGCTCCCCCAAAGTAAGTACGACAACGTTGTTTGAGTTTGCTTGTAATAACAAGCAGTACCTGTCCTTATTTGAGTATGAAAAGGATGAATCCGGTGAGCCTGCGAAAAACGCCAAAGGTGCGTTTGTTAAGGGTGTCTCCAGCACCGATAAAGATGCGCTTAAACTGACCTATCTGTCTTCGTTAACCTACGAAGATAAAGTGGCTATCAGTAAACGCCCGGAAGAGTGTGACGCGGATGTTCTATACGCGGACGTATGGACCAAGGTTAATGCGCACTACGCGCACCTGGGTATTAACGCGAACTCACACGATGAGCTTGTCGAACAATTAGGTATACTGCGTTACGGCCATCGTCCTCGTGTGGGTGATACGTTCGCAGGCGGCGGCTCTATCCCGTTTGAGGCGGCGCGTCTGGGTTGTGATGCCTTTGCCTCAGATTTAAACCCAATTGCCTGTATGCTTAACTGGGGTAACGCGAATATCATCGGCGCATCACCGGAACGCCGCGTGCAAATCAATCAAATGCATCGGGATGTCGAGCAAGCCGTTGATAAAAAAATCACCGCACTGGGCATTGAGCATAATACAAACGGCGATCGTGCTAAAGTGTATTTGTATTGCCTTGAAACGACGTGCCCTGAAACGGGGTGGTCTGTTCCGCTTGCGCCGAGCTGGGTCATCTCCAGTAAGCGAAATGTATGTGCAGTATTGACGCCTAACCATGAAGGTAAACGCTTTGACATCGAAGTGGTCACGGGTGCAAGCGCTGAACAAATGAAAGCGGCCAAGCAAGGCACCTATCAAAATCAGTGTATGACCTACACACTCGATGGCAAGACGTACTCCACACCCATTAAGACATTACGTGGCGACCACAAAGATGAAAATGGGAAATGGCGTAATAATCTTCGCCAGTGGGGTCTGCATGACTATATGCCACGTGAAGATGATATTTTTCGCGACCGTCTGTACGCCATTCAGTGGTATACCGCTGACACGTTAGATAGCAAACAACCTAAGACCTATTTTGCATCCGTCACTGATGACGATCTTGCACGTGAAGAAAAGGTTAATGAAATAGTCGGCGAGCATCTGGCTGAGTGGCAAGAAAAAGGCTGGGTGCCTGATATGGCTATTGAGGAAGGTGATAAAACATCCGAGCCTATTCGTACACGCGGCTGGCGCTACTGGCATCACCTGTTCAACCCGCGTCAGCTGTTGTTCTTTGCGACGTGGCGTAGCGTTATCCCGAAAGAATGGGAGGAGGTTGAGTTGGTTAAAATGGCAAAATCTGTTGACCATAACTCTAAAGTTTGTCACTGGATGATCACGGAAGAAGCAAAAAAAACATTTTACAACCAGGCGTTAAACACTTTCTTCAACTATGCATGCAGAGGGTCATCATTCTCAATATCGTTCCCGGATTTTTCAGAAGAAACCAATGATATTAAAGTATTAACCTCAAAATCTGACGGCATTAAGCATGAGAGTGACCTTTGGATCACAGACCCACCATATGCCGACGCTGTTCATTATCATGAAATTACGGAATATTTCATCGCTTGGCTTCGCAAAGACCCACCGAAAGAATTTTCGGAATGGACCTGGGATTCACGTCGCGCATTGGCCATCAAGGGTGATGGTGATGATTTTCGAACAGGAATGGTGGGCGCATACAGCAACATGGCGAAAAATATGCCTGATAACGGCACGCAGTGCGTAATGTTTACCCATCAAGACACAAGTGTCTGGTCTGACATGGTGAACATATTCTGGGCGGCGGGATTACAAGTTACGGCGGCATGGTACATTGCAACTGAGACAGAGGCCGAATTCAAAAAAGGCGGTTTTGTTCAGGGCACTGTAATTCTAATGCTGAAAAAGCGTCCTGCCGGAGAAAAGCAGGGGTTCCGTCAGCGCATCATGCCGCAAATTAAAAATGCGGTAAAACAGCAAGTCGAAACCATGATGCACCTGAATGATGATGTTAAGTTAAATACGGGCGCGCCAGTATTTAATGACGCGGACTTGCAGATGGCGGGCTATGCCGCAGCGCTTAATGTGTTGACACATTATACCCATGTCGACGGCCAGGATATGACAAAGATATCCGCGCAGCCGAAAAAAGAAAAGTCGGTGGTGGACGTGATTGTTGCCCAGGCCGCAGAAACGGCGAATAGCCTGTTGACCCCTGAGGGTGTGTCACCTGACTTATGGGCTGAACTCAGTGGTGTTCAGCGTTTCTATTTGCGCATGTTGGATGTTGAATCCACCGGTGCCAACAAACTGAGTAATTATGAAAACTTTGCTAAAGCATTTGGCGTTTCTGATTATTCAAAAGTCATGGCATCCATGAAGCAAAATGGTGCACACCTGCTCCAGCCGGATGAGTTCAAATCTCGCGACTTGTCTGATAGCGGAGAAATAGGGCCTACATGGCTGGGTGCAGTTATTGTTGGCATTCAGCAAACGCTGAAAGAAATGGACAGCAAAGCTGTACTTGGTAACCTTATTGAGTCTGTCGGCTCATCAGAATATGGACATGCCAAATCCAAGATGGAAGCCATCGCCCGCTACTTATCACAAAAGTGTGATAAAATTGCCGTTCGCGATGCCGCTGAAATACTGGCTAACCAAATAAAAAATCAGCAGGCGTTTTAACGCCTGCTGATTTTGAAACAAGGTGGGTTCGGTGTCGACTGAGGTTAAGTTGCAACTTGGCATATCTCGACCAAGGTAAAACGGGCATGCTTGGATAAGTTTGAGTTTGCGTCCTTGCTTATATCGAGTCCGAACTTCGTAAAGATAAAATTTGCCGCCGCATCTCTACCAAACAGAAATCAGTTGTCTACCAACTGTTGAAAAAACATAATTGTGAGGCTAACTGATGATAACGCGGTACTCAAGCAGACGACAGAAACTGGATAAAAGCTTTCTTATCCCACTCCTTGAGCGCGCTGTACGTTACCGCCGGATTGCGGGCTATTTTACAAGCTCTTTATTTGAAGTAGCCGGCGAACACATCAAAAATATCCCCGATGTCCAGATTGTGTGTAACGCAGACATTCGTAGTGAAGATCTTCGCGTGTCCGGCGTTATTGAACAACGCATGCTGGGGCGTATCAACGAAAAAGCTGTGGAAGTGGATGCGCTTATGGAACAAGAGCGCTACGCCATGTTATCCGATTTTCTTGAGCAACGCGGCCAGGTCATCAGAGTTGCTGCGGACGACGTATGCGGCTTTGTTCACGGAAAAGCTGGTATTATTGACTTGGATGACGGAAGAAAAGTCGCGTTCATTGGTTCAATGAATGAATCACGTAATGGTTGGCAGGAGCATTATGAGATCTTATGGTCGGATGATTCTGATGAGGGTGTGCGATGGGTCGAGGAAGAGTTTGAGTTTCTCTGGAACAATGCCAAAGCGCTTCCTGATGCCGTCGTTAATGAAATTAAACGCCGAAGCCGACGCAAAGAAGTGGGTGTCGGGGATATTGATGAAAACGAAGGTATTGCACCTGCTGCGTTAGTCGAAAGCCCCTTGTACAAAGAGGGTTTTGCGCTACGTCCCTGGCAACAAGGATTTGTCGGTGAAGTCATTAAGCATTACGAGCACTACAAAGATCCCAATGGGGTTGGTATTGTTCGCTTGCTTATTGCGGATGAGGTAGGCTTGGGTAAGACATTGTCCATGGCAGTGTCTGCGATTGTGCTATGCCTTATCGCAGAACGCGAGAAACGCCCCAGAAAGCCCGTCATTATCTTTGCGCCCTCTACCCTGTGCCAACAGTGGCAGATTGAGCTTTTGGATAAACTAGGCGTTCTCTGTGCGCGCTGGCATACGTCACGTAAAACATGGGTGGATGATCAAGATCATAACTTATCCCCTGAAGGGCCAGAACACATCAGCAGTTGTCCTTTGCGTATAGGTATCGTATCCACCGGCTTGATGATGCAGGACAGTGAAGAAAAAAACGTACTGACGCACCTTAACAAGAATAGCATTGAATTAGCCATTCTGGATGAATCGCACAAAGCCCGGGAAACAGATGGTGTCGGATCGAAAGCCGGTGAAGCGAACAATCTACTTCGTTTTGCTCGTGAGATTGGTGAGATTAGTCGTCATGTTATTATAGGTACTGCCACGCCTATACAGACGAAAAACGAGAACCTTTGGGAACAGATGTCCATTTTGTGGAGCGGCGACAATGGAAGTATTGTATTTGGCGGCACACGTTCGCCGTGGCGTGACGCCCAAAGAGTAATGCCTCTGCTTACCGGCGAGGCCTCTGTTCGTGATGATGAAGAGGAAGCGTGGCAACTCATCAAACATCATGTGCCACAAGGTCGATTCATTAACGACACCGACATTTCTCCCTTATACAGTGCAATACACCAAGAGCACAGCCCAAAGAGAAGTAATCCATTCGACTTTTCACGCGTTGCGCTTTATGAGCTTGAAGATGACACTAAGGACATGCTTGAGGAAGCCATTGAATCGGATGATAATGGGCTGTCGTTCTTCCAACGCGAAAACCCCTTTATACATCACGTTGTACTGAGACGCAGAAAGATCCTTGAAGATCGGGGTCTGCTCCCTAAAATACCTGTCGACCTTCACCCAAGCGCTCGACTATCAACGGATACTGATACATACCACACCCTGTTTGATGGTCTCGGTGTCAGGGTATCAGACGATTTCCTTGATGCATATGATCAAGCCGGGGTGTACGGGGCGTCAATAAAAAATCGAGGTGGGCGTGGTTTCATCGTTAACATGATGCGCCAGCGTGTTTCGAGCAGCATTCATGCAGGCCTCTGTACGGCGCGTCGGATACTCAATGGTGAAAATCTTGATTTAGAAGAGTTTGACGATGCAGAAGGTGAATTCGAGCCCGGGCAACATTTACCTATCGAAGAGCGTAATGCGTTAACCAACATGATCGCCCATCTTGAGGCAGTCAAGGTGGACCCTAAACTTACCGTCATTCAGCATTATCTGGGAAAAGAAACAATCAACGTTGGTGGTGAGCGCAAAACCTGGCTCGAAGCCGGATGTATTTTATTTAGCATGTACTATGACACAGCGTATTGGATGGCACAGCAAATAGCGAACACCTATCCTGACGAGGCTATTGGTTTATACGCAGGGGCGGGTAAGAGTAAGCTCCTGCGTCATGGTAAGGTGGTTAACGTTGACCGAGAAGACCTAAAAAGCATGGTCAAGGAGCGACAGCTCCGAGTCATGTTCGCCACTGATGCTGCCTGTGAAGGGTTAAATCTACAGACACTTGGTACGCTTATTAACATCGACCTACCATGGAACCCAATCAAGCTTGAACAGCGCATTGGCCGTATCCAGCGTTTTGGGCAAACTCGCGATAAGGTGGATATGCTCAATCTTGTCAACTGTGGTACGGTGGATGAACGCGTATATGAGCGCATCTCTGAGCGCATGCAGGACAGACACAGTCTGTTCGGCGGTCTGCCGGATACGATTAAAGCTGACTGGATTGAGGACATCGAAAACCTTGACCGTCACATGGATCAATTCATAGAGGCACAAAAAAAGGCAAACGGTTTCGACCTTCGATACAACGAATCACTTGAGCCAGATAGTCAAACTTGGTCGCTGTGCAGCGAGGTGCTTTCAAGGCGAGATCTTAAAGAGATAATGCAAGGGAAATGGCAAACCTAATTTTTGCTATTGTTTATTCCCACATAGAAAACTCGCTGTCTGAATTAGCTAATTTCCCGATTGAATTCTGGATATTCGCCCAACTCCATTTTTACTTTAAGAATGAAGTTTCGAAATTTATCATCACTCATTCTGTTGTATTGCCCATTGTTAGCGTCATGTTTTCCTGACATTTTGTTGTAAACTGATTCTGTATTAACTATAAGGAATGTTCCTGAAACGGTGCGGGTTACTCTGCGAGCACCCTCAGTCAGATTTGCGTTCTCATCAAACCATAAGTTTATGTGTTTATACTCGCCAGGTTTAACCTCAACGAGGTCCTCATTGAGTGTCCCACCATTTTTGTATTCTTCTGGAAACTTATAGTCGACATCACAGACTTTTAGACGGAAATAATCCCATGATGGGTCCTCCCCAAGTGACTCGAATAATAAATATTCAGGCTTTAAAATAACAGCGCCAATCTCTCCAACATGCAACTCAATAAACCCATCCTCTTTGGCATAAAAACAGCCTCTAAGATGATGACCTCCACCACTCGGATAGAACATGTAGTTGGGTGATTTAACCTTTGAAAAAACACTTAAAACATCAACGATATCGCTGACTTTAGACCATTTTGCAGATTTAGGTGTTCCTACCGGAAAAATAAAACGTGAGATGTCATGCCATGTTTTTACGCTTATCAACTCCCAGTTAGAACTTAAGTGAAGCCATTCCTCCAATTTGTCCAAAAATGACTGGATGTCAGGTCTATCTTTAGGGCTGTTTGAGGTTGCGGACTCAATTGCATTATCTAAAGTCGTTAAATACATATCGCTGTTGTAATTGGATAAAGACAGTGAGCTGTATTTTATGTATTGCCCGTCAAAGCCAAGCGACTCTTTACTGAGTGCAACCCATAGAGTTTTTGCAAATGAATACACATCGGCCGCACAGCCGTCAGATTCATGCGCGTAACGACGCATTTCGGGGGCCATTGTGAATTTAGCTCCAACATCACGCCTTTCTTCAGTGAGATTATTCTCACCTGCAATCTTTACCAAGCCGAAGTCGGCTAAAACTGGTCTGTTTTTGTGATATAGAATATTTTCAATTTTAATATCGCGATGAGATATCCCCTCATTGTGAAGACATCTAAGGGTCTCCCCTATCTCGATGAAATCTTTAACTATATCAACCCAATCTTTATTGTCCATTACATCGACATAAGGTGCTGCTTTAGGCATCACATACCAAGGTCGGTCGTACTTTGAAGGGGAGGTAGGTCTGTGATGTTCGATTATACTTATAATATTAGGGTGTTTTTTTGACTTAATAAAACCCACCTCTCTTTTAAATCTTTCAAGAGGTATTCCTTTTGTTTCCGTCAGTATTTTAATCGCGCGAATCTCAGACTGAGCACCTTCCACTTCCCAAACCTGGCCATTACCACCTCGACCTATCTCTTTTAAGAGACGCCAATCGCCAATATACGATCCTGCTTTTAACTTCATAACTAATATCCATGGGTGGGTGTGTTTTAACCGAAGTACTTTATTTTCTCTATCATCCACATGCTAGAACGATGCCTTTCGGCAGGCTTAGAGAAAGCCTTTTTCAACAAGCTCATCAAATCACCCTTAGTTGGCTCTATTCCCGCATCGTAAAGCTACATATTCAAGAACTCTTTTGAATCCTGTTTGCCAATGACAAACAGCAAGGGATGTCGCCTAGTGATTTTCTTTCTCTTCTAGTGTGAAACATGTGGTCAAGAGTTTTTTTAATATAACCAATATCACCTTCTGAAGATGTTAAAATGCACATATAGTCTTGCAAAGAAATAACATTCAATTTGATTTTAATCAACAAAGGATCTATTTCTAACGTCTGATTATACGCATCGAAAAATTCTTTTTTATGAAACGTTTCAGATACAATTATAAGCCCACGTATATCAGATGGTATCAGCATATTACCTTCGCTGGTTTTTAGGTTGTGGTCTTGCTCTTTAACGCTCCTCAAATGCTTTACCAGTTGATTTGATGCTTGGAAAACCCTTTTCTTTGTCGTTTCAATTCTGTCATCAATAGTAGACTCCAGGCGAAACCTTTCTTTTGTTATTATGGATTTCTCTTGTATAAATAAAGCCCAATCTTTGTTCACCAAGAGCTCGTCACATAGTTCTTCAGACGGCTTTGTGCTTTTAAATGGGTTCATGGCGTATTTAATACCACAATAACAATCCATCCCCACTATCTCTCTTGATGCGAAATGGACAATATCTTCAAGTCGCTTTCCATGCCCGTGAATATCACATTCTCCATTTTTAGAAATGTCTTCAGCTAAATTGTACATGTGATTTTGGTTTTTATCGGAATACCTTGATACGAAATGGTTAACTTTTGTAACCTCTTTAGACTTGGATAGAACTTTTCTTTCAACACCGATTATTTCAAGAGATTCTTTAGGTTTGATTATTGAGCAATGACTAGGAACTTCACACTTTTTAAGTCGAAATTTAGTGTTTAATTTTACCCCGAGGATCTCTTCGTTTACTTCGTTGACGAAAGAAAGGTAACCAACAACCATGTTACCTTGTATATCTAGTGGCAAAAAGAACGGGGTTATTATTGTCCATGGCGCCTGTTTCAAGTCAAATATCTGGATGGTTATGAAAATCAACTTTCCTTGCTTGTAGTTGCCAACAATGGTGAAATCCGGCAAAACAGATTGTGTTTTAATAACATGTCCTGGCGCCTTGCACACAAAAATGGGCTCTCCCATAAAGTTGACATCTATTCCTATAAAATTTTTTGAGGACATAAATGGCCTTATGGTTTGCTTTTCATGTTGAGTCAGTATTTTATTTGTTGAATCGATATACTCTAAAAATTCTTTCATTGTAAAGCACTTAATCACCTATTAAATAAATTATATCACATTTTCCCACGTATTTTTAAACGCGTTCTCGATGCGAGGGAGATAGGGGGCGATGTATCCCAGTGTCATATCTGGTGACTCATGGCCAAGGATGCGTTGTATCAACTCAAGATCATGGCCTTTACGGTCGAGCCAGTTAGCTAACGTGCGGCGACCTGAGTGACTGGAACCGTAATGCAGACCAGCACTCTTTAACAGTGCCCGGACCATATTTTCGATACTGCGGCAGACCATGGCTGAGCGCTCCACGCCATCTTTGTCGATATACTTCTTGGGTCCAAACGAATAATTGCGCCAGGATTTGCCTATTTTCACCAAGAACAACGGGCTTTTAGGGTTTAATCCGCCGTAGGAGGCATTCTCAGACGTTCTGATGGACTCTTCCTGTCGTTGCCGCAACCAACGTGTCAAAGCCTGCCTGTGTGCGTCTGCGAGGATATACGCGGCACGTGGATTATTGGTTTTGGTGTAGGCACCTCGAATGACGAATGCTTTCTTGAGTTTGCCGCTGGGATACACCACATCCGAAACAAGTAATTGCGGCACCTCATTGATGCGCATGCCTGACCCAAACAGCATCCATAGAATAGCGACGTTACGTACGCCAAGGTCACCACGACTGGCGACCCACATGATGTGATTCAGTTGTTTTGGCGTTTCCACCACCTGTGCTTTGCCCCGGCCGCGCTCTTGTTTACGCAGCAGTCTGTTCACCGGTCTGTGCTTGCCCATCTCTCACCATCCGCCCAAAACGGGCCAAATTCCCACATGGGTAAGATATAGACAATAAAAAGCCCCGCGGCAAGCCATACGGGGCGATGTGGGAAGCTTGGGTTATAAGACCAACACAAAAACATTATGAAGTTATCAACAACTAAAGCATGCAGCTTTCATGACTGCGCTGTATTGCGACCATAATATCGCCAAAGAAACAATAAATAAGGTGCCAAGCACAAAGCCCACAACGGGTTTGATTGAGTTCATGTGAAATTCCTTCTATAAAAAGTATCATTCGAGTTAGTAAACTTCCCCACGACAGACACAGTTAACAATTGCTACGTGAACACGGGGGAGTTTCCGGTAACCTTACCAGAAAATAGCTCTTACTATGATGCTAAATAAAGCAATGAAAAGGCTAAGCTTTGCGAGGAGCATTATTGGGCCACCCATTCTAAAAAGTACCATGATCGTCAATTTGATTAGTTGTAACGCAACGAAAACAGAAACCACAAAGGAGAGGATCTTCATAAATACTGATTCAACATTAAACCAGTCATTAAGCATGTCAGGTAAAGTGAATAAGCATAAATGTAAAATAATCGAAGGTAGCGTCAATGCCAACAATGAAAGCGCCAATATAATGACAACATCCTTCTTGCTTAATTCTTCTTCAGGGCTAGCTACATCAGGGGTATTTATCTCGTTTTCACGCTGCGGCTTTTCAGTGTTCATTCATTGACCTTAAAGTTTAATTCTCTACCAAAATAAAAATATCACACATTTATTGGAAGGTAAATTTTTGGCGCGCTTCTTATTTTACGCATAGCGGTTGCGCCATCGCCAAACAACCTTTTACTGCTGCCCCTAACATCACAAAAGCAGCAGCAACTGAGGGAAACTACACCGTCATAGGTCTTCGACACTTTCTATGACGCTAGTGGTGTAGGTATCCATAAACCGCGTTACCGGATAAAGGAAGCCCTTAAATCGCTTTTCATGCAACCGGTTGTCCAATACCCAGATGCGACGATTGCAAGGCAGTCCTTCACGTCTCACCAACCGCCCTATACCCTGTTTGAATAGCATTGCTGCCTCCAGAGCCTCGATGGTGCTGCCATTGGCTTGGCGATTCACAAAATGCCGATGAGAAATGGTACGGTTCAAACCGAAGGGCAACTTTGGGATCACCAGATCGGTCAGTAGGTTGTCCTGACTCGGATCGTCTATCCCGTACTGACTGCCGTTTATATCCAAACCCGTCCATGCTGACCCTACGGCCAACCATATTGGTTTCTCGCCACGCAGCGACCGGGCGACAAATGTTGCTTTTTGTTCGTTCAGCGAGTGGATACCCAATCCGGCGACCAAACGCGACGCATCAATCCCCATACTGTCTTTTAACATGTCGTAAAAAGCGGTGGCGTCGGCATGAGAGGTTAACAACACCAGCGTCCCGCCGGCAGCGGAAGCCTGAATATGCGTGACCCACTCAGCATTGGCCTGAAGCCACTGCGCCACGCGCGCAGCTTTGGCTTCGTCAGACAACCTGTCACTGCGCGACACCGGCAACAGAGACGCTGACTTCGGGAGATAAAAGTGTTTCACCGGGGTTTTATGCCATGATGGCATGACCGGCGTGTACTCTTTTGCCTTCTCTTCAGGGATAGCAAGGCGATTCTTGTAATACGACGCCGAATCCTCGTCCATTTTTTTGTAATACAACGAGGCAGATACACACGCTGCACCATCCATGGCGTACCACAATTGCTTTAGCATCTTGTCAAAAGAGCGGCTTCCGACATGCAGCTGCGGATATTTACGAACCGGTGAAAATGACAAAAAGGCCATCATTCCGTAGTGAAGCTTATTTAGCTTGTCCACCAAGTTTCGCGCTTCATCACGAATCGCCCGTTTGTGTTTATCCTTACTTCGGGAAGAGGCTAACGCATCCAGAAAGCCCAGCAACAGCGTGCGCAGTGAGAGTTGCGCTTCCGTGGCATCCCCAATCTCGATAGTGTCTTCAACAGCCAGCGCCTTTATTTTTTCAAACTTTTCTTTTAGGGCGTGGCGTTTAACAAAGCTCTCACCCATGACATCCCGGGTCTTGTTTAACAATGCCCAGAGGGAGACCTGATCACTGAGCGCGTTAGAGATACTCTGCTCAAACAAATGAGCTTCGTCAACCCATAAGTGGGTGTAAAAGGGGAGATGGCCCAGTTTCTCCTCTCGAATTATCATCCCTACCTGATAATGATACTCATCGAAAAGCTCTGGGTGATGCGACGCGTCAGTGCTGTCAAGAGCATGTTGGAATCGCTCACTGAGCGAAGAGGCCTCGCCGCTCTTCCATCGTTGGCGCTGCTTGAACAACAAATCAACAGCGACCATCGCGTGCGTGGTCAGCAAAATAGCAGGCGCGTCGGTGATATCCTCAAATTGCGCCTTATATACCGCGAGCCCCGGTTCGTCATCCTCAGATAGCGGTGACAGCCTAAATTCACTCACGGGCAGTTCGGGTACCAGGGTTGACAACGACTCCACCAAGTGCGTCGTGCGAATGTTTTCCGCACGCCCAGAGGCGGGAGCACCTGCCTCCAACCATTGGTCAACGACTTCCTTGTGCTGAGAGTAATCGGGCTCGTCAAGAAGCTTACGTAGCGCCTCAATATCAACAAACTCACGCATCCCCATCACCACCTTCAGTGGCGCCATCTCAGCGTTTTTGGCTAAGCGCGCATACTCTGAGGCAAATTGGTAAATAAGAGAGAGAGTCGGCACGCAAATGTTGCACTTTGTCACTTGACTAAGCGCCACTTCATTGGCGCTAGCCAGCATGGCCAACGTTTTGCCAATTCCGGTCCCGCCTTCAATCAACCCGACTTTGTGCCCTTCGACGCTATCCATGAGGTTGTTAAAGAAAAGGGTTTGCTCTGTGCGAGGTTGGTGGCCGACCGATTCCAGATACGGCGTGAGTCGAGACCGCTCTGCTGGTTCAACGGCAAACGGTAGGTGCATGTCTTTTTTCTGGGCGGCGATCAGGTATCCCGTCAGGACCCCACCTTCACGGCGCTTGTGCGTTTTCGCAATCTTTCTGACGGTGCGGCTTTTGGCACTGTCGACGGTCAGGTTCATCTGGTGACCCACGATGATGTCGTCCTGATCGGCCGCCAGCGGATCCAGACCAGCCTCAATACTTTGCTCCAACATGGCTTTCGCTGCTGTGCGAAGCCTGCTTTCATCTTCTTTAGACAGGGGATCAGCGTCAGTCGCGTGTGGGCAAATAAATGTCACCAGGCTCCAGGGTAAAGCAACAGAAGGCATAACAGTTCTCTTTTTATATCAATAGACTCATCTTATAGAAGCGCTTTAATTTAATCAAACCCTTTGGGGATTTTTTTATAAAGCCCTATAAATCTCAAAAAATACGTGGTAGCCTAATTGAAAAATAAGCGTCGAGAGTGAAGAATGAAACAACACGTACTTCAGATAGCTATCCCAGAAGGGGTCAGATGGTATGCCAGTGATTTCCGGCAAATGGTAGGGGAGGCCCACAAAGGGAAGCTTCCCGCCTTCTTGTTCAACAAGGATGAGAATAACCGCCCGCTAAACCAGAAACCGGCTTGCCGTTTTATTTGCTCACGTAAACACGCGACATTCATCTCTGAACGCGACGAGGGACTCATGGATGTGGCACAAGTGATGCCTTATGCATTACAAGCGGCCCAGAAAAAATTTGCCTCACTCGATGTGAACATCAAAACGTTCGTCGTTGAAAAAGGCGCAACGTTTAAAGGTGTGCCGAAAGAATATCGCCTGATTGATGCGCTAAAGAAAACGCGAAAACCCGGCGCAAAGGCGCGCGCCCCCGAAGAACAAATCAAGATGCTGATTGCCGATGAGCTGGAACGCGCTTATCAGGATGGTATTATTCTGGATCTCCCTGAGATTGACGATCTTAGCATACAAGTATTCGACATCCGCCAATTAGGTAAGAAGATCGTCCCTGAAGGCGGTGAGTACGGGCGTTTGTTCTCCGCAACGGTCGTCATGGACGCATACCTCACTGGCTTCTGGCAAGTGGGCAGCTTAACGGCAAAGGGGTGTGGGCGTCTGGTACCTGCATGGAAAGGAGCGGCAAATGTACAGCAGTGAATTAGTCTGTCTCGCGCTGGGGATTACACCCTCCCCGACCCTAGGTCAGCATGCTGAGCACGATGGGTGCTGCGGCATCTGCGGCAAGCCCATCCATGAAGGCGAAAAGGCGGAACCGCTGGAGTTTAAAAGTAGCTTTGTTGATCACAATTTATGTGTCAATCCGGCCGGTGAATATGCCTGTGTGTACTGCACCGAGATCATGGATAGATCAGTGTTTCAGCAGAAATTATCCACCGGCGTTTTCACCCGTGATGGGATGTATCCGGCAGCGAAGAAGATCCACCGCGCTCACTTTTTGTTGAACCCGCCACCACCACCGTTTTCGTTTGCCATTCAAAATGGCAAGAGTCAGCACATCGTGTGGAAAGCACCGGTAAATTTGAGCCGGGAAGTATTTGTGGTACAGCTGGGTGACCTTTCTTTAACGGTACGCCATGCAAAGCTCATCGCCGCGGTAGCGCTGGTGCATCAGCTCCGTGACACGTATTGCCAATGGGAAGCCGCTATCGCTGAACAAAAAGGCAACAAACCTAAGGCGATTGATCGCAACGCGCTGCGCGCCCTCGGCTACACCGACATGAAAGGGCAAGTCGTTCGCACGTTTATGCCTGCACGCTGGCTCACGGACATGATTGAGCAAGGCCAAATCGAGGAGACCACCCTCGCACCGTTTTACGCCCTGAACTGGGCTGAGAGCTGGTTGCTGGAGACGGCATCACTGGAAGATGACGCCGTCGCAATCAAGCCAGAACCACTTTCACTTTAGCGCACATTGAACAGGATATGACGATGAGAAAGACATTACACATTATCGCGACGACAACCGACGCCATGCATACTGCCTTCCCCGGAGGCGCGGTCAAAACGCCCAGCGGCGAGCTAGTGCAAACAACGAACAAAAAAGGGGTAGGTAACCTGTCGACGGCCTGCCACCCTAGCAATGGTTTTCGCGGTGCGCTGCGGCGCAAGGCGGCCGATCGTATCATGGCGGTACTGAGCGCCAGGGGAGAGCGGCTGTCTGCGGAAATTTACAATGGTCTTCGTTGCGGCGCGGCCAGTGCTCAGCCTGATACTGCCAGCAATTCCATAGAAGAAATGGTGCGGGCCAGTGAGCATGTTTATATGGGGCTATTTGGTGGAGGTGCCCGCTTGCTGCCTTCGCGATATAGTGCGCAGGACTTAGATATTATTTGCCGTCACAATGTCGAAGCCGGGGTAGTGAGTGCGCCCGCCAGCCTGATTGAAGGCATCCTCAGTCAGCAAACGACCACCGTAGAAGGTGAGACCGTAGACAAAAAGCCTTATCACTATCTGGAACGCGCATTTTTCACACGGGTAGATGATGTTAATCGCGGTGTGCCGGCGAAGCACATCAATACCGTCATTGACGGTGGGTTTGAAGCGCTACAGGAATATGTGGAAGGGATCCAGGACTCCAACACAAAACGCAAAGCTGACGCCAAGATTAAAAAAGAGTCGCTGAGTCACATAGTGTCCATTGAACGGATAAAAACAGGCACCCCGGTAGCGATGCGTTTTGATTTTGATGAGGACGTGACCGATGAGCAGGTGGGCCTACTACTTTTAGCGCTTCAGGACATGTTGACTGACAATCGCATCGGTGGGTATGGGCGTGACGGGTATGGCAGATTACGGGTTGACGCGGTAAGCTTTATTAGTGATGGCGACAAAATCACGCAGCACGATGATTTTTATGATGGTGAGTCCTTCCAATTCGGTGACGCATTCAGCGCATATCAGGAGGCAGCGCTGGACGCGCTGGCCGGAATTGACAAAGAGGACATTGTGAGCTTCTTTACCAAGCTGGGCAAGTGAGGTGGACATGACGCCACTAAAAATCACATTTAACCTGGCCACACCATTTGTGAAGTCAGGGTACCCTATCCATCTTGACAGCCTCGTTGGGTTTTGCTTCCAGCGGCATTACCTGCCGCTGGAGGACGAACCGGATGAGGCGGCAATCATGACGATTTTGGCTGACCTGCCGTTTGAAAAGCATGAGCAGGACGGTGATTGGATCTTCAAAGCTAGCGCCATTATGTCAGATGCGCCGATGATGCATGGGTCACGCTTTTTCACGCGTCGCTATTCAGAAATGGAAACAGCGAGAGCAGCCGTTCGGGGCGATATCGTCTATGGCAAATATAAACCCGGCAAGCCACTGGCGCCGAACGCCCTGAAAATAGATACCAAACGCGGCAGCCAGAAAAACATTCTATCGTACTATCCGACGACGGAGTGTCGACGCTTGGTGGCGTACTGCATCGGGGACAAAGAACTGCTGGATGAAGCGCTCAATGAGTGGGGGCACATCAGCCATATCGGCGCAAAGCGACGTATGGGGCATGGCCTCATCCAGTCTATTAACATTGAAGAAGACACAACGGCGTTAACTGCATGGCAAAAGCGCACGATGCCTTGGCCCCTATGCAATGATGTCGTACCCATGCGTTGTACAACACAGAATCCTTATTTTGATAAAACCAGGGCGAAAGACGGCTATTGCCACATTGAGGCACTTTAACCCTTTTTCCCAAAGAAGGTATTGCTCTTTAACAATCAGAAACCTACAGCACCTTTCTGTAAAAGGGGCGGCCGCATTGGCTGCCATTGCATGTCAGGCTAACTCAGGGCTTGGAGTTACTGCTCTGTTGTATCCCGCCGTACAGACGGCTTATAATAATACGATATTTTGTGGGTTCAACATCAGGACGTATCCCGCCGTACAGGCGGCTTATAATCAGCGAAACAGACATTGTTACTAAGTTTATCGTAC
>CETC01010426.1_pt1 | contig 21523 bp, 22 predicted proteins | sample 326911 | NCBI WGS metagenome assembly CETC01 (sample SAMEA2622694, study PRJEB7988) | marine metagenome | isolation source: saline water (ENVO:00002010), including | reverse complement strand
AACGTTGCAGCTTATACTTTACTTACAGATAAATTTTCTGGTCCAAATTTAACAGCTGGATAGGAGGTTTAAGTGGCTAACGTTACTTCGGGTTCTTACATTTTTGGAAAGACCCTTCCAGTTGAAGAGATTATTGAGGAGGCATACGAAAGAATTGGTATGCAGGGAGTTTCTGGCTATCAACTAAAAACAGCCAGAAGATCTTTAAATATTCTTTTTTCTGAATGGGGTAACAGAGGTCTACACTATTGGGAAGTTAAAAATCAAAGTATTAAAATGGTGGATGGACAAGCAGAATATATTTTGTTTAGAGCACCAAGTGATGGCACAAGCGCAGGTATCACAACAACTTTATCTGCAGGTATAAATGCAACAGTCACAACTATTGGTTTAGCTTCTGTCGCTAATCTTGCTTCATCAGGAATTGTAAAAATAAATGATGAAGAGATAACTTATTCAGCAATATCTTCTTCAAATTTAACTGGATGTGTTAGAGGTGTTAATGGTACAACTGCAGCTACCCATACTTCTGGTGATAGTGTTTTACAATTTGCTCCTGGTGTTAATGATGTATTAGAAGCTAATTATCGAAACGATCAAAATGTAGATGCGCCACTCACAAAAATTAGTAGATCGCAATATCAAGCTTTTTCAAATAAGACAGATAAAGGAACACCGAGTCAATATTTTGTACAAAGATTTATAGATAGAGTCACTATAACTTTATATTTAACTCCCGGTAGCACACAAGCTCAAACTGGATATTGTATAAATTTTTATTACACACAAAGAATACAGGATGTTGGTGCTTATACTAACGCTACAGATGTGCCGTTTAGATTTGTCCCTTGCATGACTTCAGGCTTAGCCTATTATCTTGCAATTAAATATGCTCCACAAAGAGTGCAAGAGTTAAAACTATTGTATGAGGATGAACTTGCTAGAGCTCTTGCAGAAGACGGATCTCCAGTAAGCACATTTATTAGTCCAAAAGTATATTATCCGGAGGTAGGCTAGTGGGAAGTTTTGCATCTGGAAAATATGCATACATGATTTCAGACCGATCTGGTCTAAGATTTCCATATACCGAAATGGTTCAAGAATGGAATGGTTCTTGGGTTCACATATCTGAGTTTGAACCAAAACAACCACAGCTACAACCATTACCTACTAGCGCTGACCCACAAGCTTTACAACATCCAAAACCAAGTAGAACAGCTTTTCCTACACCTATTGTTTTAAGAAATAATCCGTTTGTCATGACGGCTGCATCTAAAACTGTAACAGTTTTTACGGGTGAGAATGAGGTATTACAGGATAGTAATCCTTGGTCCACGGGAGATGCTCTAAGATTCACTGAAGTTAAAAAACCAGTTGGAGGTGTAGCTATCAACACACTTCAATTAGAGACTACCTTAAACGGTAATATTACGTCAGACGCTACAACAATAACTTTAACGGATGCAAGTGAGTTTCCAACTAGTGGTTTTATTGTTATTAAAAAAACAAATACTGATTCTAGTTCACCAAATTTTGGAGATATTGAGGACGAAACTATTGAATATACTGGTAGATCTAGCAATAATTTAACAGGGTGTGTTAGAGGAACTTCGGCCCCTGCATATGGTAGAACTTATTCAAATACCACAGCATCTAGTCATAATTCAGGTGCAAAAGTTTTTGGATCGTATATAATAACAAAAGTTTCTGAGACAGCTACAAATGATGCAAATTCAACTCAGAGCTATAGTAATAAATTTACTATTAGTTTAGTATCGAATGCAGCGAGCACGGAAACAGGAGGAGGATTCTTTGCATTTGCAGGACCTGTAAATCAAAGAGCATAAATTATGTCAGGATTTAATTACGCAAATTTAGTAACCGATATTAGAAACTACACAGAAGTAGGAGATAGTGTATTAACAGCAGCTATTATAAATAGGTTTATTGAAGATGCTGAATTTAGAATTTTTTATGATGTTCCAATTGATGCTTATAGATTTGTAAGTGAAGGCCAATTGGTGGCAGATGATAATAATATAAACGTCCCTGGTAAAGGCACTAAAGGTGCTACAGGTGCAGTATTTGTTAGAGGAATTGAAGTGTTCAACTCAACCTCAGCTACCACTGGTCAGGGTGTTTGGTTAGAAAAGAAAGATCAAACATATTTATCAGAGTATGTAGGACGTTTAACTGGCACAGAGGGTGATTTAACAAATCAAGATACTACTGGTTTACCTAAATATTACGCCATGTTTGGTGGAGCAACTGGAACAACTAGCACGACATCTGGTGGCATGTATGTAGCTCCTACCCCTGATCAAAATTATAAGTTTAGAATCTACTATACAATGATGCCCAAAAGCTTGGTTACAGAAACAAGTGGAACATATATTAGCCAGTATTTTCCAAGTGGGCTATTATATGCATGTTTAGTCGAGGCATATGGCTTTTTAAAAGGTCCCGCAGACATGTTGACATTATACGAAAATAAATATAAACAAGAGGTACAGAAGTTTGCAGGAGTGCAAATTGGAAGACGTAGAAGAGATGACTACACTGATGGAACAGTAAGAATACCAGTGCAGTCACCTTCACCGTAACAGGAGAACAACTATGGCAATAACATCGGCAATATGCACAAGTTTTAAAGTAGAAATTTTAAAAGGAGTTCACAACTTCACAGCTTCTACTGGTAATACATTTAGATTAGCTCTTTACACAAGTTCTGCAACTTTAGGCGCAGGAACAACTGCATACACAACATCTGAAGAAATCACAGGTACTGGATACACTGCAAAAGGAAACACCTTAACAAGTGTTACACCTGTAGCAGATGGCACAACAGCAGTTTGTGATTTTGCAGATACTAGTTTTACGTCTGCAACGTTTACAGCTAATGGATGTTTAATATTTAATGATTCTGCAACTGGAGACCCTGCAGTTTGTGCAGTAGCTTTTGGAGGGGACAAAACAGTTTCTTCAGGAACGTTTACGATCCAGTTTCCAAACGCAGCAGCCACAACAGCTATAGTTCGAATAGCATAAGGGGTAAATCCTTATGTCGGAAATCCGAACATTTGCAGTCACGGTTGTTGGCGGTAATCCATCAAATCACCCATATCACAACTTTGGTTCATCTAATAAGTATGCAATAAATGGTTCAACTGCGACTGCAGATGTAACTTTATATCTTGCGGAAGGTTATACATATAAATTTGATCTCTCTGATAGCTCAGTAGATGGGCATCCATTATTATTTTCTGCAACCGCAAATGGAACACATGGCGGAGGCACCACTTATGAGACCGGAGTTGTTTATAAACTAGATGGTGTTACAAAAACAAAAAGTGAATATGTAAATTTATCTAATTTTAATGGAGCAACTACAAGAGAAATAAGTATTACTGTTGCTTCATCTGCACCAACTCTTTATTATTATTGTAACTACCACTCTGGAATGGGATGGACTGCAAACACCGTAGATGCAAATGCATGGGGAATGTTGCAATGGGGTCAAAATGAATGGGGCGATCAAAATTCTGTTGATCTTACATTAACAGCACCTTCTAGTTTATCATCTGCAGTAGGTTCAGTAGATGCATTTTCTGAAACAGGTTGGGGATCTGATTCTTGGGGTGTGGAAAACTGGGGGGCTAGTGGACTTACTCTAGAATTAACAGCACCAACTCAAATGACTGCAGAAGTGGGTGAGTTTGAAAATGCAGGAACATTAGTTGGATGGGGTAGAAACGGTTGGGGTGAAGAACCTTATGGAGATTCATTTAATGATTTAGTTCAACCTGCTGGAGTAGGTGCATCAGTAAGTGTTGGTTCTTTAACAACAGTTCAAATGGCTGTTGGACTTACAGCTCCAAGTGAAGCAACTTCAAGTGTAGGGTCTATAACTACACAAATAACAGTTCCTATAACAGCTCCAAGTGGAGCAACAGCATCAGTTGGATCATTCGTAGAAGAAATAGTGGTTCCTATAACAGCTCCAAGTGGAGCAACGGCTAGTGCTGGTGGTATAATTCTTGATGCAGTAGAAATTGGATTAACTGCTCCAAGTGGTTTAACAGCTAGTGTAGGATCTATAGGAGAAACAATAGGTCAAGTTCTATCGGGTCAAGTAGCTACAAGTAGCGTGGGCTCAATTGTTCCTGAAATAGTGGTGCCAATAAGCACAGCTGGAGTAGGAACTTCTGCTGTAGGAGCTATTTCGCCAGATCAAATTACTGTAGGATTACCTAGTTTAGAAGCAACATCTAGTGTTGGACAATTAGGAATTAGAGCATATGTTAATGTTGATATTGACGGAAATACAAGTTATAATAATGTTGACCTTGAAGGAAATACATCATATACAGATGTTAACGCAGCGTAGGAGAAATTATGGCATCAAGTTTTACGAATTTAGGTATTGAACTAATGGCTACTGGTGAAAACGCCGGTACATGGGGAAATAAAACAAACACTAATTTACAAATAGTACAACAAATTTCAGGTGGATATCAAGAACAAGCTTTAACAAGTGGTGGTACAGTTACTTTGGCAAAAACAGATGGTGGAACTGGTGCAACTATTGCAAATAGAGTTTGGAAATTAACAGGTTCATTAACAGGATCAGCTGTGGTTACTGTTACTGACGGCGTAGAAAATTTTTATATAGCTCACAATGGTTCAACAGGGGCTCAAACAGTTCAATTAAAAACTGTAACAGGAACTGGAACTACTTGGGCAACAACAGATAAAGGACACAAAATAGTATATTCTGATGGAACTAATATTGTAGACGTATTAGCTGATTCCTCAGAAATAGGATTATCTAATCAAAACCCTTTAAAATTTAAGGATGCAGATGATTCTAATTTCTTTGCTTTAAAAGCGCCAGCAACCATTGGTTCTAGCGTAACATTAACCCTACCTAGTGCAGATGCTACAGCGTCTGGTCAAGCCTTAGTTTCTGATGGAGCTGGGACACTATCTTTTGCTAGTGCAGGAATAACAACAGGAAAAGCTATTGCAATGGCTTTAATTTTCGGATAAAAGGAGACAATTATGGCAAATCCAAATCTAGTAAATGTAGCAACAATTAGTGGCGGTAATTTAGGTTTTAATTTATCTAACACAACTACTGCAACTTTATTAACGGTTGCTTCTGATAAAATTTTAAAAATAAACAGAATAACAGTTGCAAACGTAGATGGAAGTTCTGCAGCTAACGTCGATTTATTTGTTGATGGTTTAGGTAATGGAGCAGCAGGAATCACTGCTACAGGATCTGCAACCGTTTACTTAGCAAAAACAGTTTCCGTTCCGGCTGACGCAACGTTAGTCATTGCGGATACACCTATCTATCTTATGGAAGGTGATATCTTAAAAGGTGGAGCAAGTGCTTCAGGAGACTTAGATTTATTCTTATCATATGAAGTATTAGACGACGCGTAGGAGGTTTAAATTATGGCTGGAAATGGCGGAGTAATTGGACCAACACAAAGTGTTACACCTAGCACTTCTGATATTATTACAACTGTAACTTCAAGTACACCCTCAGCTGTTACAACTAATCCAGTAACTTCAAAAATAGATTTTATTGTAGTTGCAGGAGGAGCTGGCGGTTCAGGAAAAAGAGGCGGCGGCGGTGGAGCTGGTGGCTATAGATCATTTACATGTGTTTCAGTTAGCGGCGGTGCTGCTTTGGGAGCTGTCACTATTGGTGGTGGAGGTAGTGGAGTTGGAGGAAATAACGTTGGTAATTCAGGAAGCAACTCATCATTTGTTGTTTCATGCACAACATATACTTCCCATGGCGGTGGAGGTGGTGGATCACAAGAGCCCGGAGGAAGAGCTGGAAATGCCGGCGGTTCTGGTGGTGGAGGTGGAGGAAGCTCTGCTTGCGCTGCAGGAGGAGCAGGAAATACCCCTCCGGTGAGTCCTCCTCAAGGAAATCCAGGTGGAGGTGTAAGTGGTGGCGATCACGGCGGTGGTGGTGGCGGTGGTGCTACTCAAGCAGGATTTAATTATACTAGTGCTCCAGCTGCTGGTGGAGCAGGTGTTGACATAAGTTCAACTTTTCCAGGTTCACCTATACCTGCAGTTGCAGGTGGTGGTGGCGGTGGAAATAAAGGATGTTCTGGAGCCCCTGGAGGAACAGGTGGTGGTGGAGCAGGATCTAGATCTTATCCTGGAACTGGCGGTGGTAATGGTTCGACTAACACTGGTGGTGGAGGTGGTGGAGACGGAGATGCTAACCCAGGATCTGGCGGTAATGGTGGATCTGGTGTTGTTGTTGTAAAACAACAGGGTCGAGCGGCGGCTGCACCAGGAATTTGGGATTTAAACACAGTATATGACTTTGTAAAAGCTGGTAATTGGACTAACACTTAATTGACTATAACAAAATTATTTTGTATATAAGATAAAAGGAGTATAAATATGGCACATTTCGCAGAATTAAAAACAATGACAGATCCTACTGGATTTACATCAGATTCACATCAAGTAGTACAAAGAGTTGTAGTTGTTGGAAACGACTGTGTTCCTTCAGACATGCACCCTGACGGAGAAACTTGGTGTGTTAATTTTTTCAAAGGTGGTGATTGGAAACAAACTTCTTACAATAATAATTTTAGAAAAAAATATGCAGGCATTGGAGATATTTATGATCCTGTAAAAGACAAATTTTTAGAACCACAACCTTTTGCTTCATGGTCTTTAGATGATAACGACGATTGGCAAGCACCAATAACATATCCATCTATAGAAAATGACGGCGAATCTCCACCAACTTGGTTTTATATAATTAAGTGGAACGAAACAAAATACGAAGCTGACAACACTAAAGGTTGGGAAGCAACTAAATCAGACGATACAGCGGAAACCAAAACAATTTACGATTGGAACGGCACAGCTTGGGTGTCCGCATAGGAGGACACAATGCCTAGAAATAAATCTGGCTCAGCAAATGGTGGTGTAATAGGAGTTTCTAATAAAACTTCTTTTGGAAAATGCACTGTTCAAACAAGAACCTCAAGTGGAGATTTTTCAAATGTTACACAGCCAGGAACTAGAGAAATAACTGCATTATTAGTTGCAGGTGGTGGCGGAGGTCCAGGTCAAAGAGGCGGTGGTGGTGGAGCTGGCGGTGTAAGAGAATTTAATTTACCTACAACTGGTGGAGCAACAATTGCAACCACAATTGGTGGTGGTGGAGCTGCTGGACCAAGTAGTGGTGGCGGAGCTTCAGGAACAGATTCAACAATAGTTGCATGCGGAACTACATACACTTCAGAAGGTGGTGGTAGAGGTGGTTATGAAGCAACATGCACTGCACAAGCAGGTGGCTCGGGTGGTGGTGGAGCTTCAACAGCTAACGCTTGTGGCGCATCAGGTAATACTCCCCCTCAACCAGGAAATTTTGGTAACCCAGGTGGTAAAGGTAATTGTTCATCACCCAACATCCAAGGTGGTGGCGGAGGTGGTGGTGCGGGAGGTGCCGGTGGAAATGCATCTACTACACCTGGAGGTAATGCTGGAGCCGGTGGTGTTGGAATAGCCCCAACAGCTTTTCCAGGTCAACCCTTTTTATCAAGTTGTAAAGTCGGTGGTGGTGGCGGTGGTTCAGGTTCTTATGGAACACCCACTTACCAAAACACAAGAGGTGGTTTAGGCGGAGCCGGTGGCGGAGGTCCCGCTGGTAATGCACCTGATGGCCCTATAACAGGAGAAGCTGGAACAGCAGGCACAGCCAACACTGGTGGTGGAGGTGGTGGAGGAAGTGTATTTTATCCTGGTAGTGGACCACCAGGAAATATTAATAGTTATGCAGGAGCAGCCGGAGGATCTGGTGTTGCAGCAATTAAAGAATTAGATAAAGCAACTGGTGTATGGTCAATGCAATCACAGTTTCAAGCAGTAAAATGTGGAACTTGGCCAGCAAAAGGTTTTGATGTAAGTTTCTTAGTAATCGCCGGCGGAGGCGGAGGTGGAACTCCAGGCGGTGGAGGTGGTGCTGGAGGATATAGAAATTCTTTTGGAAGTGAAACTCCAGGTGGACCAAGTGCAAGCACAGAAGCACAAATTTTTTTAGGTGCTGGTACTCATGATATTACAGTCGGAGCTGGTGGTGCAGCAGGTCCAGATTCTGCGCCAGGCGCAGATGGCGGTAGCGGTACTAATTCAGTATTTTCAACTATAACTTCAACCGGTGGTGGTGGAGGTGGTGGAGGAGCCCCTCCTCGTACTGGTGTTGCTGGAGGTTCTGGTGGTGGAGCTGGTAGATGTGAAACCTCAGCACCTGCTGTTGGTGCTGGAACTGCAAATCAAGGTTTTCCAGGAGGTGTTGCTTCTGGTACACCAGAAGGCACAGCTGGAGGCGGTGGTGGTGCCGGTGCAGCTGGAGGACCGGGACCAAGTGGTTCTGGAGGAAATGGTTTAGCATCATCTATTACAGGCTCATCAGTCACTAGAGGTGGTGGAGGTGGTGGTACAAAAGACCACCCAGGAAGTCCCCCACAACCATTACCAACTCAAGGTGGTTCTGGTGGTGGAGGTAATGGATCAGCTAATGACCCTGGAGTTGCCGCACAAGCTGGAAGCGCTAACACTGGCGGTGGTGGTGGAGGTGGCGGTGCTGCCTCTGGAAGATGTGCTGGAGCTGGTGGATCAGGAATAGTTGTAGTAAGGGGTCCGAGTTCAGTTACTTTTGAGGTAACACCTGGTACTAATTCATCTACAACTCATAGTCCTACGGGAGAGAAAATAGCTACATTTACAGTAACTGGAACATTGACAGTCTCATAACAAATGTTATATTAAGTTCATAAAGATATATGAACTTAACAAATTACTACTGGTATTATAAATCTGCAATACCTGAAAGAATATGTGATGAAATAGTTAGATATGGTAAATCTATTTCTGATGAAATAGCCGTTACAGGTGGTTTTAATAATTCTAAAAAATTAAATAAAAAACAAATTAAAGATTTAAAACAAAAAAGAGATTCTAATATTGTGTGGATGAGTGATAGGTGGATTTACAATGAAATACAACCATATATTAATCTAGCAAATACAGAAGCAGGTTGGAATTTTACTTGGGATTTTTCTGAGGCTTGTCAATTTACAAAATATGAAAAGGGTCAATTTTATGATTGGCATTGTGATAGTTGGGAAAAACCTTACCAAGTACAAAACACACAAGATCCTTACCATGGTAAGATAAGAAAATTATCTGTAACAGCTTCTTTGTCAGATCCAAAAGACTACAAAGGTGGTGAGTTAGAATTTGATTTTAGAAACACAGATCCAGATAAAAAACGAAACATAAAAAAATGCACAGAAATATTACCTAAAGGTTCTTTAGTGGTTTTTCCAAGTTTCGTGTGGCACAGAGTATGTCCTGTTAAAAAAGGATCAAGATATAGTTTAGTTATATGGAATTTAGGATGGCCGTTTAGATGAGCATGACTTTTCCAAAACAATTACACTTAGAAGAATATTTTAAATGTCCTATTTGGTGGGCAGATCAACCTAAATTTGTAAACAAATTAAATAAAGCTTCTGATATTTATATTAAAAAGGCTCAGAAAAATTTAAAAAAAGAAATAGATGAAAGAAACAAAAAACTTGGTAATAAAGAAGATATGGGCCATGTGTTTCATTCTACAACTTTAATTAACGATCCTAAATTTAAAGATTTACAAAACTATATTGGTGCAACATCACATAATTTATTAAATGAAATGGGTTTTGATTTAACTAATTATCAAGTATTTACGACTGAAATGTGGGTTCAAGAATTTGGAAAAGCTGGAGGCGGACACCACACTTTACATACACATTGGAACGGACATATGTCTGGATTTTATTTTTTAAAAGCTAGTGAAAAGACATCTATGCCGGTATTTGAAGATCCAAGAGCGGGTAACGTAATGAATCTTTTACCAGAAAAAGATAAAACAAAATTAACTCAAGCAACCTCACAAGTTTTTTTTAAAGTTCAGCCTGGTCGTATAATGTTTTTTCCATCTTACATGCCACATTTATATAGTGTTGATTTAGGGTATGAACCATTTAGATTTATACATTGGAACTGTCAAGCAATACCGAAAGGAGTACTTAATGTCGTTCAAAAAAAATAAATATAGTGTTTTAAAAAAAGCAATAAATAGAGAAATGGCTGATTTTTGTTATGCCTATTTCTTAAACAAAAGAAGGGTAGCAAGATTTTTGTTTGACCAAAAATTTATATCACCATTTACAGAGTACTTCGGAGTTTGGAATGATACTCAAGTGCCAAATACATACTCACATTATGGTGACATGGTTATGGAAACTTTACTACAAAAAGTAAAACCTATTATGGAAAAACATACAGGTTTAAAATTATCAGAAACATATTCTTATTCTAGGATATATAAAAAAGGAGATGAATTAAAAAGACATAAGGATAGATTTAGTTGTGAGATATCTACAACTTTAAATTTAGGTGGTGATGAGTGGCCTATATATTTAGACCCAACGGGTAAAGAAAGACAAGCTGGTATTGAAATTAAACTAGAACCAGGTGATATGCTTATATACTCTGGATGTGATTTAGAACATTGGAGAGAAGAATTTAAAGGTGACCATTGTGGTCAGGTATTTCTACACTACAATAAAAAAGGCTCTAAGATGGCTAAAGAAAATGAATTTGATAAACGGCCTTTCGTAGGGCTACCTGCATGGTTTAAGGGCTTTAAATTACCAAAATAATATAGTAGAATACTAATCTGGCGAGAGATACACCACCACACCATCTCTCGCCTGATTAATATATGGGATTAGTATGTTACAGAAATTAGGTTTTGCACCAGGGTTTAATAAACAAGTTACGGAGACCGGGGCCGAGGGCCAATGGTTTGATGGTGACAATGTTAGATTTAGATATGGGACTCCTGAAAAAATAGGAGGTTGGCAACAATTAGGTGAAAATAAATTAACTGGAGCAGCCAGAGCTCTACACCATTTTGATGATAATGCTGGTATTAAATATGCTGCCATAGGCACTAATAGAATTCTATACGTTTATTCAGGTGGTATTTTTTATGATATCCACCCTATACGAACAACAATATCAGGAGCTAACTTTACCAGCACATCTTCTTCAAATACTGTTACCATAACCGTAGGTTCATCTCATGGATTAAATGAAAACGACATTGTTTTATTTGACAACGTCACTGGATTAAGTGGGTCTACTTTTAGTAACTCTACTTTTGAAGACGAAAAATTTATGGTGACATCGATTCCAAGCGCTACAACATTTACTATAACGATGGCAAGTGTAGAGTCCGGTTCAGCTTTAACAAATGCAGGTTCTGCAGATGTTAAAATATATTACACTGTGGGACCATCACAACAATTAGGTGGTTTTGGTTGGGGCACAGGTTTATGGTCTGGTACTGCTTTAGGTGCATCTACAACAACTTTAGCCTCTACAATTAACGACACCGTAACCGATATACCTTTAACCAATAGCGCAGCTTTTCCAGCGTCTGGTGAAATAAGAATAGGATCAGAGGATATAAGTTTTACAAGCAATAACACTACAACTAATATTTTAAGTGGTGGTTCGAGAGAAGTTAATGGAACAGCTAAAGCAGGACATAGTGCAGGTGCAACTGTAACAGACATTTCTAAATTTGTTGCTTGGGGTGATCCATCATCTGCTGACTTTACGATTGATCCAGGTTTATGGGTATTAGACAACTTTGGAACAAAGTTAATAGCATTAATATATAATGGTGCATGTTTTGAATGGGATGCTGCAGCAGCAAATGCTACAGGTAATAGAGCAACAATTATTGCAAACGCTCCTACAAAATCAAGACACGTTTTAGTTTCTACACCAGATCGTCACTTAGTTTTCTTTGGAACAGAAACAACAGTTGGTGATACAACTACACAAGACGATATGTTTATTAGATTTTCTGATCAAGAAAATATTTCTGGCACCAATGCGTATACTGTTACTGCAACCAACACAGCTGGAACACAAAGACTAGCTGACGGTTCTGAAATAATGGGTGCTATTAGAGGTCGGGATGCAATTTATATTTGGACTGATACAGCACTATTTCTTATGAAATTTGTTGGCCAACCTTTTACTTTCTCGTTTGAACAAGTAGGAACAAACTGTGGATTATTTGGTAAGAATGCATGTATTGAGGTAGACGGCACAGCTTATTGGATGTCAGAGAACGGATTCTTTTCTTATGATGGTCAATTAAAATCACTACCTAGTTTAGTTGAAGACCATGTGTATGATGATATTAACGCTACATCTAGAGACTTAATTAACGCTGGATTAAATAATTTATTTGGAGAAGTAAACTGGTTTTATTGCACAGAGAACTCAGATCAAATTGATAGAGTTGTTACATACAATTATTTAGACTCTACACCTAGAAGACCGATATGGACTACGGGCACATTACCTAGAGCAGCTTGGCAAGACTCCGCTGTTTTTGATAGACCTCATGCTACGTTCTATGATCCAGATAGTAACGCCTCGTATGATGTTACAGGTAACACGGATGGATGCACAATCTACTATCAGCAGGAAACAGGGACCGATCAAGTAAATGCCGGTGGAGTTGTTACTGCAGTTATTGGAACTATAACGTCTGGTGATTTTGATATTACTAGAAGAACAATTAGAGGAGATACTGTAGGCATGATGGATCTAAGAGGAGATGGTGAGTTTATAATGAGAATTAGTAGATTTATTCCTGACTTTATTTCTCAAACAGGCAACACACAGATTAGTTTTCAAACGAGAGATTTTCCAAACAGTACACCAACGACAACTAATTTTACAGCTACCCCAACCACAACAAAAGTTGACACTAGATTAAGAGCTAGATCTATAGCGTTAAAGGTGGCAAATACAGCAACTAACCAAGATTGGAAACTTGGTACATTTAGATTAGATATACACCCTGGAGGTAGAAGATAGTGGCAACTAGAATTGATGCTGAAAAGTTTAGAGATATGATAGCGTCTGGAGAGATTCAGTTACCTGATTCATATAAAACAGATTTTGGATTTGTAGATGAATTAGACGAAGATGATCCAAACTTTCAAGGATTGTTTAGCATGTATAATCGATTCATGGATCCGGTAAAACAGTTTGTAGGACCAGCCATTAACACTCTTACAGGAATAGCATCTGGAATACCTGGAGCAGGTTTTTTACTTAATGCTTTATCAAGAACATCACAGCCGAATGTTCCTAACCCATTAGCAATAGGTGTATTTAGAGACCCAAGCACAGGATTTTTTAGAGATAGATTTGGATACAATGTTGGACCAACAATACTGGAAAGTAATTTTTTAAAACCAGGAACAAGTTCTTTTAGATCGTACGCACTAGAAGGATTAAGAAGTTTAGATAAACAAAAAGCAGATGATTTTTATCGACAAAACTATGGACTAACTTTTAATCAAGTTAAAGAGGCCATACAAGATAAACAAAATCCATTTGGGCGACCAGACCCTAATATTGGCACATCTGATTATCAAGGTGATGTTGGACCAACAGGAAGATCTACTAGTGGTCCAAATGTTGAAGGGTCCGTAAGTAGAGGAGGAACTGATGATACAGCAGGAACTCCATTTAAAAGAGGAGGTATAGTAGACTTATATGGCTAAAATTGTACAATCATTAACTAGAGCAGAAGAAGAATATAGTAGACAAAATTTACAATCGTTAATTAGAGATCTTGACGGTGTAATAACAAAATTAAACTCATCGTTTCAAGACGAAGTAAAACAGGAGATAGAAGCTAAAAGTTTCTTTTTAGATGCATAATGGCAATAGTAAACCAATATAAATTTTATGCTAAAACTACAACTGCAGCTGAAACAGTAAACATGCTTTCTCCTGGAGTCAATGAAACAATAATTGTAAGATCGTTAAGAGTAACTAACAAATCTGGATCTAATACCCCAACAATAAGTATATTGAATGATAGTGTATTTATTGTTCACACCCAACAATTAGCCGTAAATACTAGTGTTGAAATATTAACCCTACCTTTAATTTTAGAAGGCGGTAAGATATTGAAGTACACTACAGCAGGTACAGTGAGTGACGGTGTGGATATAGGTATTAGTTATCTAAACATACTAAAGGAGAAAACTGACTAATGAAGATACTAAAACCAGCAAAAGTAGAAGAAACGTACAGACACAAGAAAACAGGAGAAGTTTTTAAGGAAAAAAGCGAGTGGGAGGCCAAAGGTTACAAGCCAGAAGACATGGCTCAAGACGTAAAAGTGATCATGCCACCTCTTGATTTGTTCGCTAAAACAAAGTAAAACCAATAAATTGAGGTAAAAATATGGCTATATCTAGAATGCAAGAACCCCGACAATTATATGGATTAGGTAGTTTAGTTAGAAAAATAACTAGACCTATTAAAAAAGCCGTTAGAGGTGTCAAGAAAGTAGCCAAAAGCCCCCTTGGAAGAACAGCTCTTACAGCAGCCTTAGCAGCTTATGGATTAGGTGCTTTAGGTGGAGCAGGTGGTACAGGTTTTGCAAGATTTAATCCTTTAGCAAAAGGATTTTTTAGTGGAGAAAATTTAGCTTCGGGTTTAGGAACATTTTTTAGCAAACAAAATCCTTTGCTTTTTAAAGATAACAAATTTAATATTGCTAGAGCTGGTACGACAGCTAGTCTATTAGGTGGATTACTGCCTTTCGTAAAACCAGATTTACTTGCCCCTAAATTTGAAGAAGTGGAAGAGGAGGATATAGATATTACTCAAACTCCTGAAACCATAGCTCTGTTAAACCAACGAGCAAGAGATTTTTATAATTTTGGTGATCCAGATTTATTGTTCATGCCTCAAAAAGAATTTGTACAAAGAAGTTTTTTTGCAGCTGATGGTGGATCAGTTCCTGATTCAAAAGTAAAAGGTTATGATACACCCGCAGGATTTAATAAATTTGACTATCCCACAGGAGGTGTAGAAGTTAGAACACCTAAAAAAGAAGGTGGAAAACTTACTCAATACGATAGAAGTAAAGCAGGATCTTTAATGAGACCTAAGTTTGAAAAAGGTGGACTTATGGATCTAGGTGGGTTAGAAATGGATTTCAGGGCAAATGGTGGCTTTGTTCCAATTGGATCAAAAGAAAAAGCAGACGACGTACCTGCACGATTAAGCAAAAATGAGTTTGTAATGACGGCTGATGCTGTTAGAGGTGCTGGCAATGGCAGCATAAAAGCTGGCGCACAAAAAATGTATGACACAATGAAACAATTAGAGAGTAGAGTAGTATAATGGCAGTACCTGATTATTTACAAGATTTTGTAACCGATTTTGCTCAACAAGCTAAAACAGCTTATAGTGCACCGTTAGATCCATCTAAGTTCATGGGTCGACAGTTTGTTGAAGGCTTAGATCCTTTACAAACTCAAGCAATAGGATTAGCACAACAAGGTGTAGGAAGTTTTCAACCGTTTCTATCTGCAGCACAAGCTGCTTTAGGAACACAAGCAGGATTAGCGGGACCGGGAACAGGGACCGGGCCTGGATCAATAGCAGCTTTTCAATCACCATTTCAACAACAAGTTATAGATGAAACACTAAGACAGTTTGATTTAGAAAGAGGCGCAGGCAGACAATCTATTCAAGATGCAGCTGTTGGTTTAGGTGCTTTTGGTGGAGGTAGAGAGGGTGCCATGTTAGGTCAGTTTGATGCCGATACATTAGCAGGTAGAGCAGGAATTAGAGCTGGTTTATTACAACAAGGTTTTCAAGATGCAGCCGCAAGACGACAACAAGATTTTGCTAATCAAGCTCAACTAGCTGCAGGTCAATTAGGTTTATCTAATTTTGCAAGAGCAGGTCTAGGTCAAGATATTTCAGCACTAGGATCTCTTGGTGCATTAAGACAGGGACTTGGTCAAACACAATTAACAGCAGATCGACAATTAGCACAAGCTACTGCAATGGAACCATTTGGAAGATTGGAAAGATTTGGTCAAGCTTTGACTGGATTATCTGGTGGAGTTGGAGCACCTTCTATACCACAACAATTACCAAATCCTGCAGCACAAGCATTATCTAATGCCCTTGGTATTGGTAACTTGTTTGCTAATATTTATGGAGCATTTAGACCGAGAACGTAATGAAAGTTTTAAATAGACCAATGTTTAGAATGGGTGGCCCTATCAAAGAAGGGATCATGGATGGTATTGAAGAACCAAGAGTAGGTTTTCAAAACGGAACTCCTCCTGGATTTTTTGGTTTTACGTTTGATAAACCTTTGAGTTCAGATGTGTTAAAAGGACCAAAATTATTAGAAAAACAATTAGAAAAAAATATTTCAATTGCAGGCGAACCAGATTTTAGCATGGTTGATTTATATAAAACACCTATTATAAGAGGAGATTTATTTGCCTCAACAAGTCCAGTAGTTCCTAAAAATAAAAACATAGAAATGGTAGATCAAGAAACTATTACTACTGCAGATATTGATCCCTTCAAAGATATACAGTTTAAACCTTCAGAGTTTGATACCTCAGATGTTTTAAAAATTGTAGATGAAACTAAAACAGAAACAGTCCCGTCTAAAAGTAAAACAATAATACCTGATAGAAATAGAGGTAAAATACTATCTGATCCTGATAGAAAAATAAAAGCTCCAGAGGCAGACAGCGAGTTATTACAAAAGCTTGGCTATGATAGAGCCGTTAAAAAGGGCAATTACGCGCTCGTAGAGGCCATTAGAAAGGGTTTAACTGAAGGAGGGGTACAAGGTGCCCTAGATGCTGCATTTGCTGCAGGAGCTACAGATCCTTATGGTGAGGCTAGTAAAATTAAACAAGCAGCTGCATTAAAAGAATACGAGAGAAAAACTGATCTAGAAGATTATGAGAAAAAATTAAAACTTAAAGCTAAAATTGATACAAAACAATACTCTGATTCCGTAAGAACTAAAGATTATAATTTTGCTAAAAATGTATTAAAAATGACAGACGACGAAGCATTAGCATATGCTAATAAATCTAGCTCCGTAGCAGAAAACGTATTTAAAGTTACAAGTAAATCACAAGGTGGATATGTGGCACCAGCACAATTAGGAGATGCAATTAGAGCGTCTGGTGAAAAAGTAGATGCTGTATTTGAGAAAGATGATGCTGCAACTATTGAAGCATATTCTGCAAAAGATGGCGAGTATGTTGTATTTAATCAAAAAATATTTGTTGGTTATAAAGATCCAAATAGCGATGAAGTTTTATTAAAACAAATAAGATAAGGAGGTAGCCATGGCTAGAATATTAGGCGTAGACGATAACCTCACACTCCAAGAAAGCGAAGTAAATTTAAGACCAGATGCAGATAAATATTCTGATATTGGCACACTACAATCAATCTTTGCAGGTATGGGTTCAGGACTTATACAGATACCAAAAGGTGTCATGTCTTTGGGCGCAAGTGTATATGATCTTATAAACGATACAAATAAAGCAGCAGAAATAGAAAAATATTTTGATGATCTAACAGAATTAGACGAAATGGCAGAGGCAACCACTGCTGGTAAAATTACAGAACTATTGGTTAATGTAGGTATACCTGGAGGTGTTGCTTTTAAAGTGGGATCTAGTTTAGCCAACACTGCAATCAGAGCAAAAAAAGCTGGTAATTATTTTACGATAACAGGGGATGCCGGTAAAAAATTAAGAAAAGGTGCAGACGTTGCTGCAGAATTAAATAAAAAAGGTAAAGCTGCAAAATTTTTTGCAGGCACAACAGCAGGCGGTGTTGCAGAAGGTGTGTTTATTGGTGACGTAGAAAGTGCAGGAACGTTAGGAGAATCTCTCGGTGGACCAACACAATTAGATAGAACAGAAGGCTTAGAAGGCGAAGAGGAAGCATTAAGAAATATTGTAAACAGAGTAAAGTTTGGAACAGAGGGTGCATTATTTACAGGCATACTTGGTGGCACAGGAGCTATAATAAGAAATCTTGCAAAGCGGGGCAATGAATTACAATACAGTAATGACCTATTAGATAAATTTTATGATAAGATTGGTGGTGCACTAAGAGCAAGAGGTAAAAAAACAGAAGAATTTTTTAAATTAGAAAGAGCAGAAAAAGGTTTACGATCTGGTGATACTGTTCTTGCAAAAAATATATCAAGAGATACAGATAGATTAATTGATGCCGTATTTCCTGCATGGAGAACTGTGGCTAATAATCAATCTGCAAAAAATAGAAATGTATTTTTAGAAGAAGTAAATGATCTTTTATTTACTGGTAAACCAACAATTGATAAAAAAGGTAGAGTTACCTTTGAATTTCTAGATCCTAGTAAGAAAAAATTTAAAGTATCTGATACTATTAGAAAACATTTAGATGGTAAAAAAGCAACTGAAGTAGAAACAGAATTATTTGCTAACATAAATGCAATAAGAACAAGGTGGCAAGATTTATTTTCTAATTTAGGAAAGAGACTTGATGATAAGGAATTAGCTGAGTTTAAAAAATTATTTGGTACAAAATTTAAAACCTATCTTGGTTCAACGTACGAAGTATTTCAGAACAAATCTATTTTACCATTTTTATCTTACACACCATCAAGAGAAGCGATTGAGGCAGCAGAAAATTTATTTATGACTACAGCTAGGCAACAAGGCAAACCAATAAGTAAAGAACAGGCACAAGGATATGTAAAACAAATTATTGATACTGCAAAAATTCCTGGTGGTTTTAAAATGAATAAACCAAATGATCCGTATTTTAAAATACCAACTTTCTTTGTTGGTAAAACTGCCATGAAAGATGTTGCTGATTTTAATGGCACTGTAAATATTGATAACATTACTAAACAAGCAGACCGAGAGGTGTTTGAAAACTTATTAGGTAAAAATAAAAACCCAATGCAAACTATTTTAGCAGGGACATCTAAGTTATCTGTAATATCAAGACGTAATGTATTTTTTGATAATATTATAAACGAATCAAATGCATTAAGAAAAAATGGTAAAAAAGGTGTAGTATATGATACGTACGATGAAGCAGTCGATGCTCTTGGAACAGACGTAAAAGAAATTAGGATTGATCTTGGTAAAAAATTAGAGGCAGGAGTAGTCAATCCATTAAATGGTAAGTACGCATTAAAAGGTGTTGCTGATGCATTAGAACAGACATCTACAGTAACTAAAGATCCTAGTTTTGGTATACAGGTTTATAATAATTTAATTTTATATCCAAAAGCTACATCACAAATTGCAAAAACAATTTTATCTCCAGTAACACACTTACGTAATTTTGTTAGTGCAGGTGCGTTTGCAGCAGCAAACGGCATACTGCCACTTAACCCGCTAAAAGCAAAAGCGATTAAAAACGCGTATCAAGCATTACAAACTGGTTTAGTAGGAACAAGAAAACAAAATGAACTGTATGAAGAGTTATTAGAACTTGGTGTTGTAAATTCAAACGTTAGACTAGGAGATTTATCAAGACTTTTAGAAGATGTAAACTTTGGTGCAACCATGACAACTGACAAAGGTTTAAGAGCATTGTTAAAACCTCTATCTAAAATTAAATCTGTGTCACAAGATTTATACACAGCTGAGGATGACTTTTGGAAGATATATTCTTTTGCGGTAGAAAAAGATAGACTAGCTGCCGCTTTTGCTAGAAATTTAAAAGTAGGAGAAATATTTACAGATAGAAATGGCGTGCAAAGAGTATTTAGACCAAACAATAAAAACTTTGAAAGATATTTAAAAGAAGAGGCAGCCGACATTGTTAAAAATAATATACCAAACTATGACTATGTATCTGAATTTATTCAAGGTCTTAGAAAATATCCAATAGGAAACTTTGTATCTTTTCCAGCAGAAATATTAAGAACGGGTACAAATATTGTAAGAAGAGCATTAAGTGAAATAAATGGCACAATCACAAAAGCAGATGGCACTGTTATTAAACCTTTTCAAAGAATAGGGTACCAAAGATTATTTGGTTTTGGTGCAACGGTTGCAGCTGTGCCTGCAGGCGCAGTAGAACTTGGTAAAACATTATATGATGTAACAGATGATGAACTACAAGCTATAAGAAGATATGTAGCTGATTGGTCTAAAAATTCTACAATTATACCAATTAAAGATAAAGAAACTGGTAAATTTAAATACATAGATTTTAGTCATGCTAATGCGTATGATACTTTAATTAGACCGATACAGTCGGTGATAAATGCTGTTGCAGCAGGTGAAAAAGATGACGATGGTATAGTAGATGATTTTATATTAGGTTCGTTTATTGGTATGAGAGAAATAGGTGAGCCATTTATCAGTGAATCTATTTGGACTGAAGCTGTATTAGATATTATAGCGAGAGGTGGTAGAACAAGATCGGGATCCGAGGTATTTAATGATGAAAGTTTACCGGGAGACAAGGCTTCAGCTATCATGAAACATTTAGTAGAGGCACAAATGCCATTTTCATTAAACCAATTAAAAAGAATTGATAGATCTATAAAATCAGTAGATGTTATTACAAAAGGTAGATTTAATGAATACGGACAAGATTATGAGTTTGGTCCAGAATTTGGAGGATTATTTGGTTTTAGAGCTGTAGAACTAGATCCTGGTAAAAGTATACAATTTAAAATAGCAGATTATCAAGAAGGTGTTAGAGATTCTAGAAAACTTTTTACATCAACTGTTTTAAAAGGTGGTCCAATAGAACCCTATGAAGTTGTTGATGCATACATAAATGCAAATAGGGCTTTGTTTGGTGTTAAAAAAGAAATGAAGTTTGATTTAGACGCTGCAAAATTATTAGGTTTAGAAGGTCAGGAGTTTTATAACAATACAAAACGATTAACCAAAAGTGATCTAGCTAATCTAGAGGCTGAAAGATTTGTGCCATTATCTATTTCAGATGGAGTGATTGCTAAATTTGATGAGAATACTAGAAAATTACGAGAAAAAGATCCATCTTATACAAATCCATTTAGAGCTGCTGCTAATATAATTTTTAACATGAGAAACAATATGTTTAGAATTAGATTAACTGAAGGTAATTTTCCATTTTTTGAAAATCCATTATTACCTAAAGCTGGTGGGTCTGATGCGGCACAACTACCTGTTGGAGTCAATACAGCACCAATTAACCCTAATATTTTATCTTCACAAGTACAAGGAACGGACTCGACAAACGCCGACCGTTTTGCTATTCTCTTTCCAAATGGCTAAAAACGCATTACAAAAAATAGAAGATCATGAAAAGCTTTGCAGGATAATGCAAAAGCAAACGCATGATAAAATACATAAAATTGAGTCACAGATAAATAGACTTGAAAAAATTGTATTGGTATCAGCAGGTATGCTAATAATGGGAATGGCCAATATGATATTTATGTTATTAACAAAATAATGAATCTTTCACGTAACTTCAACCTCTCAGAGCTTATTAAATCAGACACAGCTATCAGGCTGGGTATTGATAA
>CETC01006602.1_pt1 | contig 21528 bp, 26 predicted proteins | sample 326911 | NCBI WGS metagenome assembly CETC01 (sample SAMEA2622694, study PRJEB7988) | marine metagenome | isolation source: saline water (ENVO:00002010), including | reverse complement strand
TGAGCATACAGTTGCCTGTAGGGACTTGAACCGTAAGGGATATCCCCCGCCTGTTCGGCTGCACGGGCTTGGCCCATCAACTCAGCCTTAACTTCATCCAAAGTCAACTCACCCACTCGGACAAGTTCTTCCTGTGACGTCACCAACTGCTCAGTGGGCCTAGCAACTCGCAGGTTGTAGTTGGTCATCGCTGACACAAGCTGGTTAAGAGCCGGGGTGATCTGGTTTTCAACAAGCTCAGGCCGGGCTACGGGAGCCAGTCGTTGAGGAGCTTGGGGACCTGGATTGTTAGGGCGATAGTAAGTGTTAGTAATTCGGGCCTGCGGGGCCGGGAGTCGTTTTTTACCCATTCGTGTTTACCATCCCCATGATTGATTACGCCACCCTTTGTCGCCATAGCCTTGATACCAAGAGCTATACCGTGACTGATACAGATTTGAAGCTGTCGGCTGTTGTGTAAGCCCTGCCAACTCGGGGTCGTAGTTTCGAGAGTAGATGTCCAGTGCGTTAGCACCAAAGGACAGTAAGGCCGCGAAGGGGTTCATGCCCTGAGCCTGTGGGGCCATAGGCGGCGGAAGATTCGGAAGCGGCACAGGCCCCGGAGTCGTAGAGTCAATCTGAGCCTGAGCCCGAGCCTCTACCTCATCCATCATGCCCATGTGGGCTCGGATACGCCAATCCTGCTCACGTCGTACATTCTCGACGTTCTGGAGTTCATTCATCTTGATCGAGTCAAGGAGATAATCGACGCTGGCTCCCTCGACGCCTCGCTCTGCATCTGTCCCCATTTGAGTAGCAGCCACTGAACGACTTGCATTGACGATCTCTTGAATCTCCATGCCTGCTACAGCGGCCTCTTCTCCCATGCGTTGTGCAATCTCAGCGTAGTTACGACCTGCGGAGGCCACGACCCGATCCCGGTTCTCGTAGTGAGTGTCGAGCTGGTGGGCAATGACCGCTTCCCGGTGGGCCATATCTTGGGCGTATTGAGCCTGCTGATTAAGGTATACCTGCTGATTATATTGGTTCTGGGCTGACGCCTGTTGGCCGCTTTGGATCATTCCAGTAACCGTACCAGCAGCAGCCATGGCTATCTGGGCTTCAATAGAGCACATATCAGCGAATCCTTACGATTTCATAAAAGGGAAGACGACCTACGCCGAACTCTGGGTGAAGGTTAATAAACGTAAACCCAAGCCAGCGAAGCCATCGAATATGTAACGTGTTCCTTGCATCCACATAATTGAAGAGCAGAGGGTAATTTTCGTGGAGGTCATTGAGCCAGTAGTGAGACACCCTTAAGAACCCCACACGGGCATCATGGATCTTATCGGTGCCTACGAGCCACACACAGCCCACCTCATCCTGGAAATGGGAGACCCCAAAGACAATGAAGGGCTCATCCTCATACAGGCCAATGTAGGACTTCTCCGATTGCTCGTAACTGAACTGAACAACGTCCTCTGGATCTCTGCCCCCCAAAGCAATAGCCTCGTTGCGGTCAGCGTCCCGAAGGTGAGTCGCTACCCAATCAACATCCTTCTGAATGGCAGGGATAATTTCAACCATATGATCAGACGTGAAGGCCTCGGTCTCGGCGGGTGTTGACCGACATCTCAAACTCTGCGGCTGTAATAGAACAGGGCAAAGGCGTGTCGTTCTTGCACGTAATCGTTACCTGACTGTTCTTGGAGTATACAGGCACTCTGAAGTTTCCAGTCTCCAAGGGCACAGAGCCTACCTTGTTCCCACCGGACCCAAGGATTCGGCCTGTAAAGGGGTGAGTGCTTTGATCCCGATAGTCTGGGGTAACTTCAACCTTGAAATACCCAGTATCGGAATAGCTCAGGGTCACATAGCGAACCTGAACCCGAGCCTCTGTAATGAGCGTGTTGCCCCCAGTTCCTGAAGGCTCCCGAAGGACCACATCACTGAACTGGTAAAGCATCTCATAGGCAGTGCCGAGCCAGAAATCTACGCCAGTCAACGAGGACTCCACCACGATCTGGTTGGAATCGTTGGTCTGAGTGACCACAGGGATGCGAGCCCCTGCCTTTGTCATCACCTCGATTGTCGTGTTGGTGTAGGCCTTGTACGGCATGGTGATTGTCAGCCCATCGCTTGACAGGGAACAGGAAGATTGATCCACCCGGCGATCCAGCAGAGTGCGATACGATACTCCTGTATCGACCAAACCCGACTCCATCCTCATCTTATCGAGGAAGATTCCGTCGGCTCGCTTCACCACCATGTAGAGGGCGGTATCAAGGAACTCAATACCCAGGATCGTATCGTTGCTGGAGAACGTAAAGCGGCTCCAAGCTGATTGCAGCCGTTCGTTCCCAGAGTCGTGGAACTTATAGGCATAAAGAGAGCTACGATCCTCATCGCCCAGTAAGAACAAGATGTCCTCATGCGAAGAGCCCGCCATGTCTCGAAGATTGCCTGAGATGTACTGAGGCACTTGTGCAGAGATGTCCGACGCATCAAAGAGCGTAGGGGTATCCCCAGCTACAAAGTATTGGCGAACTCCACTGTAAGAGCCCCTTGAGAACCCAAAGTAAATCGAGTTCCCAAGGGTCACGGGACGAACATCAGAGACCGACTCGTAATTGGTGGTCTTAGTCATCGAGACAGTGCGAGTGCTTAGGGGGACGCCGCTCTGAAGAATGAATTGAGTCTGCTCAGAGAACAGGACCAACTGGTTGGCAACAGGGATCGCCGAAGTGAGCAACGAGACGGACCCGTGCGTACTGGCGACATCAATGTTGTCGGTATCTAGGACATCCGTGACGGTAGTCCGCCAGAAGTTAAAGAACTCACCTGTCTCACTGAGGATGACGTTCTCGTCAGCTAGGAGCCCGAGGCGGTTCTTGAATAGGAAGATGTCATTAAGTTTCTTGCCCACAAAGGAGGGGTCGGCGTTGCTTACGTCGTCGCCGACGTTTCGCTCGCTCCACAGCGGCAGCTCAGTTGCTCCACCGTCTACAGCACCAAAGATAAAGGTGCCGTCAGCCTTCCGTACAAGGACATGGGGCATGGTAGCGGGGTCGAGCTTGTACTTAATAGGGTCGCCTGCTGAGTCCTTGGAGCCTCGGAACTCTTCCCAGATGCCCTTGCCGAATACGCCGTCGTCAGCCACAAACTTCACGTAGTAATCATCACGGGTATCCGTGGCATCTCCGACAATCTTGACCCTAAAGCCGTGAGGGGCTGAGGTCGGTAGATCCGACAGGTGCTGGATCTCATCCTTAATAGCGATCAGCGACGTGTCGCCCTGACCGTCAGCCGCGTCTACGGTAAAGTCAGTCGTGTCGTCACTCTTGACCCAAAGGACCGAGCCGGACTGTGTAAGAGTTACGCCGCTGTTGGCGTGGAGGCCTCCTCCAGTCAGTGTCTCCGTTGCGTCACCTTGAGCGGTGCCTGTCCGTAGGCCCGTCACAATCATGTCGGTAGCAATGTCATCCCTATCAGTAGCGACTGCACCATCGGGCGTAAGGATCTTGGTGGCATATGTTGTACCTCCCATAGTGACCGTGGCCTCATACATGGAGCCATAGTCACCTTGGGCCAAGTAGAACAAAGCTTCTGGGTTGCGGCCTGCATCGGTGTCCGACGCCATCGCTACCTTTTGCGTGCGGTTTACAAAGAACGTGTAGTCCGCAATCGTAATGGCCCGTAGATTCGTATCCGCATACGTAGTGGCATCAGGCATTTGGAGATACGCGGTCGTATTTGGGGTCGCCACGGTTATAGGTTCGCCTGCTAAGTCGTTGACCTTAATGGTCGCCCCTGTGTGATCAGCTTTGACGGTAACGATGTACCGCTCACTAATGTCACGATTGATCAGGTGCGTGAAGTAGTCTTCCGTAGCTCCGGGAGTCGCACTATCTAAGTTGGCAACATGCTCAGTAGGCATACGCTTTGTAAGCCCCTCAAGCACTGAAGGAAAGGCGTTATCCATCGCATCGCATTGGTTATCAAACCGAACAGCGTCCGGTTGCTGAGATACCCCACCGATGAGATTAGCAATTCCCTTGGAAAGTAAAGCCATTAGCTAGAGATCCTGTTGATTACGTTGCCTCGATCAATCGCCTTGTAGACGTCGTAGTTATCAAAGATCGTGAAATCTCCGCCGTCAGTCTCGGCTTCTCGAAGCGTGACTAGAGCCTGGAACTCGTCCATCTGCGTGAAGTCGTGGTGCTTGCCGGAGCCGACGACGCGGTCTTGGAACTTACGGGCGGCTCGGATCATGATGTAATTCCGAGCGGCTTGCGGAAGGTAGTCCCACTCAAGCAAGTAGGTGACAGTGCATTTCAGCGTGTCGGTGATCGTGTAAGTCCGATCGGTCTTGTTGTAGATTTTGGAGCCCCGCTGAATGTAGAGGGTTGTGCCAGCGTTTGCGGGCTCAACGTCAATACGAGCTATATTAGACCCTAAGACGATCTCGTTGTCCGTCGTCGGGTTGAGGGGCACTTCATACTCCCGATTGAAGTTCCAGCCAGCAGCTTGAACCTCGCGGGAGACCTCATCCAGTACCGTTTTAGCCATGATGACATCAGCGGTCTGCGAGGCGGCATCCAGCGTGTTGACTGGAGCCTCGCCAATAACACTCATCATGGTGTTAATGGCTTCCAGTTTGGAAGTTGCTGCAAGGGTCATGGGAGTTCCTTAAGAGAAAGGCAGTGACCCCCCGAAGGGGGCCACCGCCGGAGTGGCCGGGACAATGGCCTAGTAGAATCAGACAGCCAACTGCACGAGAGCTTCGTGACGAAGGACGTCGTGGCCCATGGCGTACCGAGCGACCATCAGGGTGCCCTGACGTTCAACTTGGTATTCACTCTCAACAGAGAGGTCCATGAGTTTAACTGTGCCAAGTGCGCTCCGCTGGAAGCAAAGTGCCTTAACGTCGTGACCGGCAGTGCCTACGAAGTCGTGAGCACCGGAAGCGGAGCCGAGGTCGCCAGCGTCTGGGGTCCAGTCTGCCGTGGGCAGGTGGTTGGACTTCAGGATCTGGATACCTGCAACGCTCAGAACAACACCACTAGCAAGGGAACCGTTGCCATCGTTACCGTAGTCACGGTTGATAGCATCCTTGTTCTCTTCGACCAGAAGGTAGTATTCTGCTGGTGCCATGACGCAGAAGCGATCATTGGCGGGCACGTTTTTCTCGTCCATTGCCTGTGCTGCATCAACGATGCCAGCCAACAGATGAGCACCGTTTGAAGCGTCACCGATGTCAATCTTCGTACCAAGGTACGTAGTGGGACTGGTGTTGCCGAAACGGTCGGTGGTTGCACGGGCTCCTGCGAAGCCGTAATTGATCAGCGTAGTATCCGCTGCGTTGGCAAGGGCAAAGCCCATTTGCCTCGTATACTCTGATCTGACGTCCCAGTGGTTTTTAGCTTCGTCAATGTTTGCGACGAAGACACCAGAGACCAGCAGATCATTGATCGTAACGGTGATTTCACCAGTAGCCACTGGAGTTAAGTAATCGTTACCGCCTGCATCCTGATCCTCGATGATTGACTCACCGGGAGTGTGATAGCGAGCGTTGGCAGTACCGACTGCCGGGAACTGAGCGGACTTACCGCTTGCGATAGTACGCACGGTGTGACAGGGCATCATCACGCAAGCTTCCTCGAACGAGGCCAGCACTTCGCCGGCCCATTGTTTCAGGAAGAGTTCATTTTGATCCCCAGCATTATCGAGCATACCTGGCCGCGAAAGTTGCATAGCCATAGTAAATACCTTTAATGAAGGTTAAGGGGTTAGAACGTGTCGCGTTCACAACGCCTCGGACCACCAGTTATCCACCGCAATGGGCCGGTTCCTAATTCGTAGTTACTCTTGCGACTCAATAGATCCGGCATACCAACCTTCAGGAAGGTCTACCGAATTGCTGGACAGCTCCCACGTGGAGCCGTTCCAGTAATAGACTTGGCCTCGTATTCCGGGGCCAAGCCGAATTAGTCCATCAGATTCAGGGACGAAGACCACCCGTGAACCGCCGCAGCTTATCACGCCAACGGCGACGGATGTCATCAGGGACGCGAGGAGCGTCCATCGCTGTATCTGTCTCATGTGCTTTATTCCAAGTAAAGGGGATCAAAGCCTTAAATAAGGCAAACAGTGCTGTTGTTAAGGCTTCCCACATTACTCGGGCCTTATCCAGCCGTGCTGGTTAGGGGGCGTCGTCGTATACTTGCGAAGGGGCGGGGCATCTAGCCCGTACTTTCGACGGATACTGTAAAGGTGTTCGCGGTCTCGTTCGCTCAAACCATCAATACCGCGCTTTTCCGCCTTCTTAACAAGGCCCGCTTTCCCCGCCTCGCTCATTGCAAGAAGGACGTGCATACCTGACGTTTTCCTGCCAGAGTTGGTTGTTATGGTACACATCTAATTAGTCCTATTCTGGTCTTATCCAGCCCCAAGCGTTGGGCGGAGTGGTGTAACGCGGTTGCTGCGGCTGGGGCGGCGGTGCGGCTGGGGAAGCAGGAAAATCCTTTCGGGACAACAGGCCCTTAAACGGCGTGCCCGCCCGAGCGTATCGTGCATTTTCCCGCTTAATCTCATCCCGAGCGAGATTGTCGAACCACGTATCAGTTCGCCCCGGCTTATCTAAATAGGCTCGATCCACAGTGCCATCGGGATTTCTGGCGTAACACATATTTAAGAAGCTTCCCTTTTCAAAGTAAGGCGGGCTCCCGTGTAACCAAGTGCAACGAGTGCGGACTCAACAAGCCCAACAATCTGACCAGTTGCACCTTCAATAGGGAGGACGCCACTTGCGACAAAGGCTCCAAGAGCCACAGCAGCAAGAGCGAGATAGAACTCTGTCGTCTTGTATCCAGGTTTACTCGGCATTTTAAGATTCCTACTTAAGATTGGAAACGGCGAGGCGTTGCTTCACCTCTTCTTGATATGCGGGATCGTTTCGGTAACGGTTGTCTTTCATAGCTGTCGTTACCTCGGCCCACGAACGGAAGCCTTGGGAAGCGTTTGCAGCTCCGACTTCACCTTTAATAAGATTAGGACGGCCCTCTGCTTGCTGATAGCGAGCGTGCAAGCCTTGGATGTTCATCATGATGGCGTTCTGATCGCCTGAAGCCATGGCGTTGTCGTAGGCTTCAATCTCGGCATCTGATAAGTTCTTATCAGCCCATTGCGTCATAGCAGCATAGGCATCTTCACCGCCTACGGAATCCAAGACGCTGGCCCGATGAGCGTTCATCAGGGCTTTTTGCCCCTCAACATACGCTTGAACCAAGTCCCGAGGGAGACCACGGGACTCAAGATCAGCATAAGACTCATCGGTAAGGTCGCCACTTTGCAGCAACTGCTCATTGTAGTTTTGCACGTCTTCTTGCGACACGAGAGCACCCTCTGCCCCCTCGGACAGTTCGGTGTCTTGGGACATCTGGTCGCCCTCTTGAGGCATACCCGATTGCATTCTTTCGAGTTCTGCATACGACCTCGCCATTGCTTCAACATCGACGGTCCCATCTTCTTGGATGAACTTGTCCGGGACTTCAAAGGCGTATTCCTCGGGAGTTTGTTGGGCTTGCCCTTCCGACGAGGCTTCTTGCTCATTCACGCCTTCCAAGTTAGGTTGATTAGGGTTATTGGGGCCGGAAACGTCCCCACCGACTTCAATACGTTCAGACATGTCCCTACACTCCTTGTTGTTTGATTTCTTCAACCGACTGCTTACCCAGCGTGTCGATCATTTGAGGCCCAAACTGTTGAGCCGCTTGTAGAATCTGTTGTTGTTGATATTCAGCTTGCACCTGCTCGGCGGACTTAATAAGCCCCTCGGTATCCAGGCCCAGAGCCATCGCTCTGCGATCCATATATTCCCGCATATTGACGAACTGGTTGACGACATCAGGGCCTAAGAGCTGGCCGACGCCCACGAGGAACTCATCCATCTTATTGAGATCATTACCTCGGCCCAGTGCCTCAACGCCTGTAATGATAGCCGGGCGGACCAGTTCATCAGGAAGCTCAGGGAGCCGCTGATCTCGTTGCATCTGATCCATTAAGCGGCCCACCAGCGGGAGCTGGAACTCTTGGCTTAGGACGCTGTAGATGCCGCCAAGTTGCCGCTCGATGCTTTGGGTCACAAGACGGACTTCTGCCGCCGTGACTCGCTCAGCATTTCGTATCGAGCTATCAGTTAGCAGAAACGCATACGACAGACGATCGCTGATCGTTTGCGACGTTTGATAAGCAATCGAGAGATCCGACGCTTTATTAAGTTGCAAGACCGACACGTCGTTCGCTGAACCTTCAACGATAGCACCATTAGGGGCCTCCGCGAGAACCCTTGGGCGGGTCACTCCGTTAGGGGCAACAAGAAACAGAACCTTCGCCGCTGCTGCCGATGCTTCGACAATCGAGCCCGTAAGGGACTCAAGGCTGCGGAGGTCTCCGATATATTGTTCGACGTAGCCCCGGCCATAATCTTCGCCGTCCGTGCGATTCATACGCAGAACAACGTAAGGACTCTTATCGGCTGGATAGGTGCCCTTTGATCCGGGCACAACTGCTCCATTGATTTCTTGATAGACCTCCATCATCCCGTCATCAAGCATCTTGATACAGGTGTAGATATCTACCGCGTTGTCTTTTGAAGTGGCGTCCATGCTGGGAGCCGCAAGGCCTTTCGCAGCTTCAGGAAGCAAGTCAACCGAAACGGACTCTTTAGTAATGATGATCCGTGGGTTCCCCATGGGATCACGCTTGCAAACGTAGCGATCCAGGTGGAATACCCGCATACCCCCCTCATCGGGGAGGTGCAGCAAGGCGTTTCCTGTCACGATCAAGTGACGCAAAGCCTCAAAGGTCTGGACTCGGAAAGCCTGAGTTTCAATCTCGGAACTGACCGACCGCTCAATCTTGCTTAAAGACCGTTCGATCTGAGTCTTAATATCCCCATCCTGATCCTGCCCCTCCAATTCGCTCAGGGCGGCAGGGTCAATGACCAATCGAAAGAAGGGAGCATTTGGAGGAAGCAGACTCAGGAGGAGAGCCGAAGCCAAGTTATTCACGCCTCTAGCCCCTACGCTTTGGTAGGGGGTTGGCAGTTTACTGTGGCCGGTGTGCCCTTCATCCGTCATGATAGTGGGGATTGTCAGCTTGGCTGCATCCCGTGCACGTCGGATGTAAGGGTCACGCTCTGAGCACAGTTTGGTGTAGAGGCCTTTGGAGGCTCCGGTGCTTTTATTCATAGGTCATGCCGGGTAGTTCATTCCCGATCCTGTGTAGGGGATACGGAGGGCGGATTTTCCGCGCTTTCGGCGAATAGCCAAACTGCCTGTGCGAGCAGCGATACTCTCCGTGGTGTTTGTTCGCCGGGCCGTCTTAATCCCCTCTGGTCCTCGGGCTCTAGGGGGCGGAGCCGGGGCCTTGGGGGCTGGCAAAGACGGCATGAAGACGGGCGGGGGAGCCGGAGGGGGCGGTGGAGGTGGAGGGGGTGAGCCGCCACCGCCGAATGGATTACTGCACATTATTTACTCTCCAAGATGGTCTCGTTTTGACGACGTTGGTGTTCGATAAGCACGTCCACGACAGCCCGCTGCCCAGCACGAAACCACACCATGCGTTCCGTGTCCTCAAGACGCGGGCAAGCGTCGGGGAACATTTCGCTTAGAACCTTGACTAACGCCGCCGAAATAGGGGGTAGGGGTTCCATAAGATTCAACGGCTCCCTTTTTCACGGCTAGAACTCACATACGCCGCAAGCAAGCAGACGTAGTTAATTACGTCGATGCAGGTGTCATCAAAGCTTTCGTCGGCTACCTCGAACTTCCCGGTCTTACAGAACCCAGAGAGCCTCTTGATCTTGTCGGCTATGCGGACCACGAAGCCCTGCTCGGTGGTGACGCCCACGCCCAGCTCCTCCACGAACATAAAGTTCTGGAAGGGGTTCGTGCCATCGACCCCGCCGCTGTAATCGTGGTTCTTCTTAATTGAGAGTTCGAGGGCAGTCTTGCAGAGTTCCCGGTGAAACTTGAAGTAACCCTCACGGTTCATTTTGGATTCCATAGTTGTACCTCCTCGGTGATCGGATTCCATTCCCCCTCGCGGAGGATTCGAGCTACGCGAGCCTGTGAGAGCGCAAACTCTTCCCCTAGCCCCGCTTTTTGATACGCCCCCACCACTTCTTCCCACGTCCCCTCTTCCAGTATCTTCTCGGCACTAACAGGCCCCACCTTGGGGCACCCCTTGTACCCATCGGTGACGTCGCCCGTCAGGGCCTGGATCAGGTGGGAGCGGTCGGCCTCTTCAGGCGTGATGGTCTTAAGTTCTTTAGTGGCTGGTCGGTACAAGCGTCCGGGGATGGTCTGAAGATCCTTATCGTCGCTCACGATGATCGTGTCATCAGTAGCGAGGACGCCCATGACATCATCCGCTTCTAAGGTCTTGAAGCAAGCCGTGGGATATGCACTGATCAGGTACTCCCGAATGGGGACATAGATCACCGGCTTCCGCTTGCCCTTACGGTTCCACTTGTAGGTCGGAAGAACTGCGTGCCTCCAGTTCGTTTGGTCTGACAGGGCTATTAAGACACCCTCGGCCTCCAAAGTTTCTTGAAGGCCTGAAAGCTCCTGATCAACCATTTCCCGAGCAAGCTTGGCGTCAGCCGTCATCGACCACCAATCATTGCCCCAGTGGATCGGTTGTTCTACAGCAGAGGTAATCTGGTAGATCAGGATGTCGCCATCAACGAGTAGGGTTGTCATCGTCTTCTCCGTCCTGTGATATGACCATCATCCGCCCTAATTCAATCATTCCCAAACAGCCATGGAACGGCCCACAGCACCCGAAGAACATAGCGTCCTCTTTATCCGTGCGGTTCGCCGAGCCAATAAAGACCATGGTGTCCATACGCTTTTGAAGTTCGGCCAGTAGCCGCCCAGTTGGAATAAACTCAAGGCTGTTCATTTGTCACCTCGTACACGTCCCACCCATAATTTCGGGCAGAGCCTCCGCACTTCTCCAAATAGAGAGTTTGCGTCTTCGGGAGCTTAGATTCAGGGATTGACCAAAGGCGGCCATCCTTCGCCACAGCAACAAGTAGGTCGAAGTCCCCCGGCTTGTAGGACGTCGGCAGCTTACATCGCAGATAGGTAGAGCCGCTCTTTTCCCAACGTGAAGCCGTCTTGACTTGGACGCGGTGCGTGTCCCCATTGCGGACCATAACAAAGTCACAAGGGCTCTTACCTGTCGGGGGCCAGAAGACCTCCCATCCCCGCTCAGCAAAGTGGGCGGCGGCCCGGTATTCATTGGCCGAGCCAGTTTGGGAGTTGGGGTGCATGTGAATCCTTTCATCAATGCGTCTCCGCCCACGTCTTGCCTATCTTGAACTCCCCTTCAAGCGGGCATCTGAAATCGAACAACTTCCCTGCTGATCGAATGGCTTCCACAGCCAGCTCCCCCACATATGGGGCCTCTATCTCACTGGCTTCGTATTGGATTTCGTCATGGATATGGGCGACTTGTCTGACTTTAAGCTCGGTCTCGATGTGGAGATGACGAGCTTCGATAGTGGCCTGCTTCATCAGCACGGCACCGGCTGATTGTAACAAGGCATTAAGGGCTGAATGCTTAGATCGGATAGGTATGTGCCTGCCGTCCAGTCCCACAAGGTAATCTCGTTTCTCCAAGGTCTTATTGATCGCGTCCTTCAGGTGCTTAAGTGCTGGCATCTTCTTAAGGAATCGGCTCATCAATCGCTGGCCGTCCTTCACCCCGCCATTAACAATGCTCCCAATCTTCTGGGGGCCAGCTCCATAAAGCCAAGCGTAGATAAAGGTCTTAGCTTGGTCACGGGTCTTCAAGCCCGCCGCCTTCTGGTTCGCGGTATGGATGTCGCCCTTGTCAATGATCTCGGCGTACAGCCCTCCATCAAAGGGAGCGAGGTAATGAGCCAAACACCGCAGCTCCAGGCCTGACGCATCTACGCCAACGAGGAGCATCCCTTCAGGGGCATAGAAGAGGCTACGGCACTCCTTGCCATAAGGAGCATACGCGGCTGGAGTCTGAGCGACGTTCGGGCGTCGGTGTGTACACCGCCCCGTCACGGTGCCGTTCGTGTTGACCCGGCCATAAATGCGGCCATGGTCTTCCAACTTCATCCACGCTTCATTGCCCTCAGCCAGTTGGCCCAGCCGCTTGGCAATCGTCAAGTAGTCCACAAGGAGCTTAGCCTCTGTGTGCGTCATGGCCTTAAGAATAGACTCATCGACTTGTGGCTGACCCGAAGGCGTAAAGACCTCGGGCTTCCAATCGTATTTATCCATAAGACACCGTGCAATCTGCTGCCGGGAGTCTGGGTTGAAGGGAGTCTCTCGCTCACGAGGCGGTCCCTTCGCAATCTCTGCGTCCTTGAAGCCCGCCTTCTTCGCTTCCGTCTTCGTCTTAAAGCGGCGATCTCCAACTCGCCAGTAAGCGGGGGTCTTCATGACCTCCACCGTAGGAGGGAAGGCGGAGACAAGCTGCTCTTTCAACGCCTCCCGCTTTGACGACAAGTTAGCGTAAAGCTCGGCAGCTCCTGAGAGATTGAATGCGATCCCATTCCGCTCCTGCTCATAGATGCAGCAAGCGAAGGCGTGCTCTAGTTGCACCGCCAACTCATCGACGTCTTGCTCCTCAATCAGCTCCCAGAGCTTCTGGGTCACAAGGGTATCTTGGATGCAGTAGTCCAGCATCTCATCATTGAGAGCGTCCCACCCGCCCTCGTAGTTGCCCTTGTGCTCCCCAAGCCGATGGCCCCAAGCCTCAAGGCTGTGGCTGCCTACAAGGTTCTTGGGAAAGTCTGACGAGTAGTTCTTAAAGTCCCGGTCCTTCTGGTCCGAAAAGGCAAGGCGAGCCATGACCATAGTGTCGCGGACAAGGCCACCGGGTCGCCAGCCTGGATAAAGCTTCTGGATAGCTGGGATGTCAAAGGCCATCCCGTTGTGCCCAACAATCAAGTCCTGATTCTTGAGGAAGGTCAGCCCCTGCACCATGTTCTCTTTGGTGTAGTAGGTGGTGTCGTTACCCTGACGGATTACCAAGCAATGAATCTCTTCCAGCCCTTCAAGAGTGCGGAAGTTATCAATCCCAGTAGTTTCGATATCAAAGATGGTAGGAGTCATAGGTCTTCCAAGATCAGAGGGGTTTGCTCACCACACCACAAGCACTCGATATTGAAGCTGTAGTATTCTTCAGCTTCCTCACGCGTCATGCCTTGCTGTTGAAGAGTTGTGATAATCTTCGCCTGTGAATAAACAGCCACCGGCTCTCGGGACCACTGGCTGCCAAAGCCGAGGAGTGCGGAGTCCAGCCCATCAAAGACAATGGCGTTATCTTGGCTCATAAATCATCCGGGCTTATCAGCCCCTCCTCACACATCCACTCTCGGATCACCGGGTCGTCCATCAAAGCGTTCCGCAGCTTCTGGAGTGCTTGGTAACAAATGCTCTGTAGGTGCTGGCGGGTGTATGTGCGACCAGTTGTCACCTTCAGGTGCTCGCCGATCTGATCCCAACTCCAACTGCCTCTTGACTCGTAGCCAGTAGGCGTCAGTTCCCGCTTTCCAAGGACCACGCGGTCCCCCATTCCAGGTTCTTGCCATCGTTTCAAAGTCATCGTTAGGAGCCCATCTATCGAGATACGCCCAGAAGATTCGCTTGGCGTACTCTAGGTTCTTGCAATCCTCATAACGTCCTCCCAACGCCATGTCGTGTTCGATGGCATCCTGCCAACAAGCACGCGATATCTGAAGGGGGCCAATCGATCGGCCACCATCACCTACTGCATTCTCTGGGTCGGGGTGCCCCCCGGTCTCTACCATCCGCACGGCTTCAAAGAGACTAAAAGGGAACATCATCCACATATGCTTCGTTCCATTCGTGGAGGCGTCCGGTGCGAGAGTCGTACTTGACGCTACAGGCAACTCCGGTGTCTCCGGTGTATCGGTTCTTAAGGACTCTGAGGGTCGTGATGTTCTTACGTTCTTCGTCTTGCTGATCCCTCTCCAGCCCGATGCAGATATCAGATAGCTGAGCAATAGCACCACTACCCCGCAAGTGACTAAGAGATACGTGCCCACCTTCTTCATGGCTTCTCCCTTCGGGTCGTTTGAGATGTGAGACGATGACGAGGGCGATCTGAAGCTCTTCCACTAACGACCGGAGGCGGGTCATCGTGTTGTCTATCAGTCGCCGCTCGTCACCATCACCAATACCTGAAACCACGATACTCAAGTGATCCAGGAATATGTGCGTGCAGCCCATGCCGCGAGCCATGTAGCGTATGCGGCTCAACAGGTTTGCACTTTCCAACGAGCCCCAATGGTCGTACAGAACGCAGCGACCATTGCCCACCGTGGCCTCGAAGGCTTCCCTCTTCGTCTCTTCCGTCACCTCTTCCTGCCCCCACTTGAATGGGGGGATCTCCATATGAAGACCCATAAGGCACTCGGCTGATTGTTTGACGTTCTCTTCCAACGCCACAATCCCTACCCGATGCCCTTTGTTCAGCAGCCATAGCTGCCACTCTCGGCACACGCTACTCTTCCCAAGCCCCGTGCCACTGGAGAGGGTGACGACCTCCCCTTGTCGGAGCCCATACGTCTTTTCATTCAAGCCAGCCCACGGGTACTCAACGCTCTCCTGATCCCGCTCCTCAATGATGCGTTCCCACAGCTCCTCACCGGGGACCACGCCATCAGGGCGGTAGGCCTTTGCTTCCCAGATGGCAGAGATCAACTCCTTAGTCCGACCGGCTACCAGCATTTCATTTGGGTCGTTGAGGGGGAGGGACGCTATAGCCGCCTTGCCCGGTGAGAGCAGTAGCGCACACTCGACTGCTGCCTTCTGTCCCGGCTCATCCTGATCCAGCATGAAGACAACAAGGTCAAAGCTTTCCAGCCACTCTAAGTGCTGGCGGATTACCTTGGCAGCCCCGGCTGCACCGGAAGGTACAGACACTACAGGCCATCGATTGTTCTGCGCTTGGGAAACCGACATCGCGTCGATCTCCCCCTCTGTGACCACTAACTTCTTTCCCCCCTCGCCCCATAGGCGCATGCCCCACAGGCCGAGGTTCTTCCCCTCGCCAAGAATTGCGAAGTCCTTGTCTTTAGTTCGTACCTTCTGGGCAACCACCGCACCCTCTTCGTTGCGGTAGTTAGCTACCTGCACCGGCTTGCCCTTCCACTCCCCAGTTCCATACGAGAACTTTCGGCAAGTGTCTGTGGAGATGCCCCGCTTAACTAACGGCCCATACTCGAACGTGATCATGCCGCCAGAGTGGGGAGTCTGTTCTACCACCTTCACCGTTCCTTCAGTTTCCAGGTGGCCGCACCCAAAGCAGTAGCCATGGCCGTCATCGTAGCGGGCCAAGTTGTCCCGGCTGCCACAGGAGGGACAAGGCTCGTGAGCTACAAACTCACTCTCACGATCATCCAAGGACATAGCGAGCATAGCTTTTTCCCAGCGTATCCTGCTTCATGTCCGTCTCAATTTCATACCCACGATCTCGGAGGTCTTTAATCCGAGCCGCCAGCCGGTAGATCCGGTACAGAAGTAAAGCCTCCTGCGCTGAAATCGAACCCTTCATCTCCAAATGATTCAGGATGAGCTGTGCCTGTGACGCCTTCTTCATCTTTCCGCCGAACAAGTCCATTTGTGTCATTGGTTTTCTCCTCGACCCAGAGGTCGATAAAGCCTTCGTCGTCTGCAAAGTCTTTATGGGCACAGATGTTTTCGATCTGTATGTCGTCCTCCCAGACGATCCCGTTGCAGCAGTCCAGTAAGATTTTCAGGTAGTTGTCGATGTCACCCCGAGGTGTGTTGAGCTTGGAAGTCTTTGGCCGCTTGACGGCAAAGGCTACCCAAACCCGAAGCGATCCGCTCATTGGCTTAGCGGGGAGAAATCCTTGCTCCCGCATACTACTCAGCAAGGCCACGGCCTCTGAGCGCATCGCCTGATGCCGCTTCCCGTAGTAAGTGCCCCACTTGGAGACACGCGGGCGAGAAGCTGGCACGGGGTTGACTTCGAGGCGAACCTTCAACATCAGAAGTCGGCAGCCTCGAAGCTGACGTCATCGCTAAGAGTGGATGCAGCAGATTCAAAGCCCTCAACAGCTTCAAAGCTACAGGCCGCTCCGCCCTTATGTTCCTTAAGATCCAGAACCTGAACGCCCCGAAGTCGTAGGGTCATCCCCACGCCCAGAGCGGCTACGAACCAAGTGTAAGGCTCGAACTCAATGACCAACGTAGAGCCGCCGCCAATCGGTTCAGACAACGGATTGACCTTCGCATCCACAAGAACCGGACGCTGCTCCAGGCCCCGCGATGTCTTCGCTTTCATTTTGAATCGGAAAAGATAGTTACCAGTAAGCTCGCCATCGTCGTCGTACTCTTCAGAGAACGGGAGGTCGGCCTTCTTGAGCTTTGGCTTCTTATGCTCTTTGCACTCAGCCGCGTAAGCATCGTCGTGTAGCTTCTCTAGTGCATTGATAAGCTTCTGCCCGGCTTCACCGTCCAGCTTAAGCTGTGTTTGGTACACGCCGTTCTCATCGAACTTAGTGTCGGGCTCATTGAGGTGAGGGTATACCGCGATACCCTTGGCTTTCATGATTGGCATGTCAGTCTCCTTTTAATGCCTGAGTGGATTAAATTAATGGTAGAAATACTCACTTTCTCGGGCGAGTCGTACGTCCAGAGTTCCTCGCTGTGGAGGCTCTGGCAATGTAACACCATTCGGCAAGTAGCACGTGATCTCATTACTAAATCTTTGAAGTATGTCTTCGCTAAAGATTTCGACAACACTATCGAGCACATTGGTACGCATAGTGCCCATGTCAGCAGCAAGGCATAAGAAAGCGTCGTGGATAGTTGTTTGAAACGTCATGCCCATTGACGAGTTCATAAGCGTCGCCATCTCCCCAATGGCTTTATCAAGCGAATGGATCACATTTGGTGCTATACCGTTACGGTTCTTAGCTTTCCCTAGTTTCCCGGTGCCTACCCGAACGCGGTGCTGGCGAATGACATCGCCGATAACCGTGCGAACAGACTGCCCCGCCCATGTTTCATAAGCTTGCTTGACCATAAAGCCTGTGGGAGTTGTCCACCGGATAGCCACACCTTCGCTAATACAGATGTTCGAGACCTCTTGAAGCCACGACATAGCTTTACGGGCCTCACCAACAACGTCACCAATAGCATCCCACACAAGCCGACTAAGGAAAGAACAGGGCTGAAAGACTTCCTCCCATCCAAAGGGGTTTTCTATCTGCCGCTTCTTCCGCTCGTCATTAAACCACTCAATGATGTAGGTAGTGCACGAGTGTAGGGTGCCACTGTATGGAATAACCATGCACGGGCGTTTGGTAGCCTTGCGAGTAACTCCGAAGTCCAGCCACACCTGGGCCATTGGATGATCCGAAGCCTTAAGGCGTGCGATCGTTCCGTCCGCTACGTCTTGGTAGATGTCGCGGGGCCGGTCGTTAGGCAATACGTTTGTGGCGGCTGCTCCCACCGGGTCACGCATGAGCAAGGAATAAAGTTGCAGACCATTCGATGAGCCATCAATCGCACAAGGCAGGTGGGAAACATAACCACGCCCCACCCTCATATATGCAGCCCAGTCTTTGCAGAACGCTAAGAAAGCCCACGGCTTATCGACCTTGCCCCACAACGATGTAGTGCCGCAGGGGTCTGCGCTAATAGCTTCAATCATATCTCGGTTGGCGTGCACCCATTGCTGCCGCTCGTCTAGTGTGCACTTGTCTTCGCCAGCGACGTTTGCCCCATGGACTGCCAGCCACTTCTCAGCCTCATCAGTTTCGATAGGCTTCCCCTCAGCCGCCATCAACAAGGACCGGGCTTCGTCGCTGCCCTGTGGCTGTAGGAAATAAACCCGTGGATATTTTCGGCCCCGAAAGTCACAGTACCAAGGGAAGTACATCTCTTCGTTACGAAACTTATTCGCCATCCACAGGATCTTGGTGAGCTGAAGCCGCTTAGATGATTCCGCCTCATTCTCGAAACGAATCCGGGCCGCTAACTTCCGCCACTTGCGGCGAGCGTCAGCGTTTGTCTCGATGTCTACAGGCTTTGTGGGCATTGGTTGCCCACTTGCCGAGGGAAGCCCACCGATCTCGATGTCCGCCTCCCAGCAGTACGTCATCGTCTCAAGGATGTGCTCGTTAATAATCCACGGCACTCGTTGTAGTTGATTGACCGTTGCTTTCGTGGAGTAAAGCTCAAGGGCATCAAGCTCTTCGAGGTGCGTTTTGTCCCGCGTCTTGATTAAAGGCCGAGGCACTACGTTCTCGGTGAGGTAGCCCCCAGTGTAGACGTCAGTCCAGTCTGCCGGTCGCTCCACCATAGGTAGGTACATCGGCGACAAGTCTTCGGCATACTTGTGTGCCCCCTTCATCCACTCCATCAAGGCATCCGTAGCGTGGACATACGTAACCCGCTTGCCCAGTAGGCCGGTACGTGTTGTGATATCAATCAGACCAGTAGCTTGGTGCATCAACTCAATCAACACCATGCCGACCTTTACGCGGTCATTGGTCGGCCACTTCTTAAAGTTCTGCTTGGTGAACTTCTCAGTGTTCTGGAGGAACCTTCGTTTCGTGGTGTATCCAGGTATCCTCTTAATCTTCTTGAGTTGATCCTGCCAGAGGTGGGGCTCCTTGGCCTTAAGGTCTCGCCATCTCACCTCGTCCTCAACCATGCGGACTACTTTGAACGCCGCTTTCGTCAGCGTCTCGTGCATGGAGATCGAGTCAAGCACTGTCCGGGCAGCAATGGCTGCGATCATGTCTACCGGCAAGCTGTCGATGTAAGGGTACGCAGCACTCCTCTGGCCCACAGGCTTCTGCGTCACCATTCGCTTCCAGCCCTTAACAGCTTCAGCCAATAAGCTCACAGATTCCGTAAGGAGCCGACGCCCTACAGGGTGCTGGGTCTCCATGCCGATATGAGCAACACGATCGACCTTCTTCCAATACCGCTCGATACCGGTATCTCGCATCTCTCGCTCTAAATCAGATTGTCGCATGTTCTCGTTTCGTCCCTGAAACGCGGCAGCAAATCTGCCACACCTACCTAATCGGCAAAGTCCCTCGCCTTAGTGGATAGTTTATACCAAACAGAAACCCAAAGGCCGGAGCCCTTGGGTTCTGAGAGAAGAAGAAAGACTTGTCGCTGTGGATGGATACTAGATGGATTTTAAGTCTGATGCAAGTGGTGCGAGCGGCGGGAGTCGAACCCGCATCCCATTGTGTGGGGGCAGATTTTAAGTCTGCTGCGTATACCAGTTCCGCCACGCTCGCTTGGATCTGCCTCAAGCCCATACCACATTGGCAAGCGAAAGACTAGCGGGTCCGCTGGGCTCCAACAAGTTCACCGCGTCCACTAAGTTATGAGGGGCAAGGTGAGCGTACCGAAGCGTGGTCTCAAGGGACAAATGCCCGGCTAACTCCTTCACAGTAAGGATGGGAACACCACGCTGCACTAACCTGGAGCAGAACGTATGACGTAACGCATGCGGCACGGCCTCCTTATCGTTGGCCCATTCCATATGCAACCGAAGTCTATCCCACCAGTTGCGGATATGCCCCGCAGTTGCCCACTTGAATGGCCCTTGCTTGTGGAGCCGCATAGCTTCCACAGCAGCACGGGCTGCCTTGGTCATCGGGACGCCACGAGGTGCTCCAGACTTGGAGTCTGGCAAGATCACAAAGTCCCCTTGGATATCCTGCCACTCAAGACTGCGAGTCTCCCCACACCTGAAGCCCGTGTCCGCTTGAAACCTCACCCAATGAGCAAAGTCTGAATGCCCCAAATGATTGAAGTATGCCGTCATCTCCCGAAGCTCATCGTCGGTAAACCATCGGATACGCCCCACCTTCTCGGTACGCTTCGTGACCTTGGGCTTAGAATCAATGATGCCTAAGTCCTTGGCAATCGTCAGGCACTTAGACAACGCCGCTAACTTTCGATTGATTGTCCCATTCCCAAGCCCCTCGGCCTGAAGCCCTAACGTCAGCCGATCAATCATGAACAAGTCCACCGACTTAATAGGCGTATGGGCTCCCAAGATATCACAGCACTTCAAGGCATTCCGGTGGCTGTCCGCCCCAGACTTCTGCCCGCTCCAGTGATTGCGATACGTGTACTCGACAATCTCGCCAAGGGTCTTGGGCTTGCCGGGCTCCGCTCGCTGGGGAGTGTCCCCCATATCAGGGAGACGGCCAGCCACTAAGTCAGCCTTCGCCTGTGCAGCCCATATCTCAGCGTCTTCAAAGGTTCCAAAGCGTCTACGCTTCCGCACGCCCTTGTGGACTACGGTAGCCTGAAAGGTACGGCCATCGGCTCGTATGCTCATTCGAGTTTCTCCAGGATAATAAGGTGATAAGGATATTTGGCAACAAAGAGCCCCCGCCGATCCAGTTGACCAGAAGGGCGGGGGCTCAGGAGAAACCAAAGTCATGTATCAGGTAACAGTATACCAATAATCATACAGGCCAGAGTTCCGGCTCCGATGAGGGCCAGCACAGTAATCAAGAGCCACCCCCCGGTATCTTCTTGAGCCGAGTACGCTTCTGCATCTCAGCCGCCTGCACTAGCAGCTTGCCAGAGATCACCCAAGCCTCGTCTTTCTTCTTACCAGCGCCCATGTGGTGCTGAGCAGCCACGTAGTCCAATAAAGTCCCAAGGCGATTGCGTACCATCGTCAGCGTTTCGATATAGGTCTGCTCTGGTATCTGATTGCTCATGAGGTGGGCTCCTGCTTCTGGCGGTAGTCCTGGATCTCGACAGTTCCATCGTTATGGATGATCTTGATAACATCACGAGGCAGTGGGGCCTCGCCCTGTCCCGCCATGTGATCGGCGAAGTCCCGTTGATGGGCTTGGTAGTTCCTTAGATCCCGCAAGGGCACAGCGTCCCGCTCAGCTTGTGAAGGTTTCTTGGGCTTATCCATTAGATGATTTCTCCAGGTGATAAGGGTCTGCGGTATTGATCTGGGGCACGTCCCCATTCATTGAGATGCACTCGATCGAAGGAGTAAGGCATCGACGATCGTCCATACCAACGAATACGATGATTCGATCCTCCCAGTGCTTGAGGATCTGGTAGACATCGTAGGCCGTTAGGGCTTGGAGGTCTTGAGGAGTCATACGTCGCCTCCTGTAGCCTTGGCGATTGCGCGTTGAGCCATTTCAACGGCCGCCAAGTAGAAGCGTCGAGTCTCGGAGGTCTTGCCAGCCCTCGACTCATAAACTCTGAAAAACACAAGCATCGCTCCAAGTGCCTGCACTAGATCAGGCAGAGCCGCCACGTTGTAGGACGATATTAGGTCACCGTCATCAGGGCCGGGGCGCTCGTCCATATCCTCATAATCGGTAGTCCACACCTCCATAGTGCAGCCGTCCGCAGGTTCGATGGTATCGTCGTCGCTCAACACGACTATGGTATGCGTTGTACTAGGCTCACCGTGGGCTAGTTGGTACTT
>CETC01069352.1_pt1 | contig 21576 bp, 14 predicted proteins | sample 326911 | NCBI WGS metagenome assembly CETC01 (sample SAMEA2622694, study PRJEB7988) | marine metagenome | isolation source: saline water (ENVO:00002010), including | reverse complement strand
AACTCGTGCAGCTTCAAAGAAGTCAGCAGTAAACTCTGATAAAGTCCGAGCGACCATTGAAGGGTTAGTGACCATCTGAATCAAAGGCCACGTGATTACGTTTGTGCCTTGGTAACGCGGGCTAATACCCATCAAACCACTTGCTTGCATTCGACGGCTGGCAAGCCAAATAGAACCAATATTTGTTAAAAGAGCTTCGCCAATATTTTCAGACTTCCTAAGAGAATCAAGGCCACGACCAAGCTTGCCTTCAATCGCTTTACCTCGAACTAAATCAATTGTTCGAGCTAGCACTGGATCGCCCAACAAATACACATCATCCTTCAACGAGATCATTGAAGGCATCAGCTTGGGAGATTGAGAGAGGTCGGACCCGCCAATAGGAAAACCAGCGTTGTTAAGGCCTGCCATGATGTCGGCAACCTCTAAGCTAGTGGCCCTGTAGAGCGCGTCATCATAGGCTTGAGCGATTATCTGCTGCACTCTCTCTGGGTTGTTTTTTAGTTCTTTCCATGCTGTCGACGGATTGACTATGCGAAAAACACCTTCAGCCTCTTCAAGGTCTCGCCCCAGCTCATCAGCTTTTATTTGAGCCCACATAAAAGGAGCCCGTGGGTCGCCGTCAGGAACAGGAGCGAAGACTTCGCGTTTGGGCTCAAAGCCAAACTCGGCGGTTCTTTGGCGCCCAGCAGGGGGCAAATCTTTTTGGGCTACAGTTCTTGAAAGACGCCTAGGATCATCGCCAACATATTGAACTAAGGTCGCTTCTCCTTCAAGCTTTTTTGGCGTCTTTATGGTGCTAAATAAATCCAAGAGCTTGGCGTTCTTTTCATTAGCAGCAATGACTGCAACCTCAGAAACACGACCTCTTTCAAACCGCACGACTTCAAGACCAGTTGGAAAACCGAGCCCTCGACGTTGAAAGTCATTCAGCGTCTCCAATACTTTTTCAGTCCCTCCCCACTCTTTTAAAAGCTGAAGGTTTGCTGCTCGATATTCTTCAGACCCAGGGGGGAACTTCACGTCATCCAGAACCCAGGGCTGCATAATTTTATCCAGCTCATCAGGGCGAAAATTCGCAATAGACTTAGGGTCCATTCCTTCGTACACAGGACGGACATAAGCGTACTTACCAGAAGTCTGTGCTCTCTCAACTACTTTGGTAGCATCTCTTTGAAGGTTCGCAATCGCTTCATAGATCAACCAGTCTCTGGTTTTATCAATCTCTTCATCAGCGAATACACGATAGACCTCTTCAGCTTTCTCACGCATACGCTTAATGAAGCCTACGTGTTTTCCTTCTTGCTGAGCAATGTATCCTGTTCTGCGCCACTCTTGAGCGAGTTCTTCAGAGAACCCTGTGCGAGCCATGTAATCATTCAGGACTTCCCGTTGGAGGTCTGGGTCTTCCATATAAAGTGGTATAAAATAATTCCGATCAGGAGCTTTGGCTTGAGCCGCTTTATCAATTTTCGCTCTAGCTCCAGGAGACAAGACCTTATCGTAAACGGTCTCCATAGTATCTGTATCAAACAGAGTCTTATAAGCGCTAGCGATTTCAGGAGCTTTAGGGGTCAGCAGGTGATCTATTTTTGCCTTCTCAATAATGTCGTTCAAAGAACCAACAAAGACATCATCTTTCAAGCTCTCTTCGACAGAAACCCACTCCCCGTCTTTTAAGGTATTTCGCTCCTTCCAGTGTTGCATCGCTTTGTTAAATTCAGGAGTCGAACCGAAGTTTCTTCGGTCAGGCATTGGTCCTGCGTCTACAACTCTCTTGCCAGCCCACATGTCAAAGAAATTGCTCTGCTCTTCACCGTGTTCCCAGCGAGCCAGTTGTTGCTTGTACTGGTCAATAATGTCTTTCTTTGCCGTCCCAAAGCCAGTGTCTTGATCAATCCATCGAGGGTCCAAGTTTGGATGGTAGCCAAGGCCTGTCTTCCATCGTTCAACTTGATCATTCCACTCCTTAAATTCAGGAGGCGGGTCTCCTGGATGGCCAAACATAACGCGCTTGCTGGTTGGATCTAACGCATCAAGATAAGCCGCCATGTCATCTTGAACAGACGCAACACCAGCGTCAGACATCATCTTGTTGATGTTGTTCTTTAAAAAGTTCTGAAGCCCAACGCTGGTAAGATCACCGCCATAAAAGAAGTCAGAAAGAACGCGCTCGTAGACTTTCTTTGGATCAGTACCAAAGCGTGCGCGAATCAATTTCTCAGCGTACCCAGAGAGAATGTGCCGATAAACGGACTCATGCCCTTCTAAGTCTTGCATTCCCCCTCGGGGGAGGGACCATTCAGACTCAGTGCGCTGTGGCTTAACAATAAGCTCAGGAAACTCTGTCATCAAACGGTCTGCCATTTCAGTAAACTTTTGAGAGACCATTTCTTGTTGAGCGGCAACAGCAACTGCTGCCATAAAATGACGATCTTCAACCTTGACTTTAGAGAGATCACCTGCCCCTTCAGCCCGAATGAACTCTTTAAACGCTGGGCCAAAATGGTCTATTGCGTTTTGGAGTGCCGTTGTCTTGAGAAAGCCCAGCTCACCTTCACGGCCTGCCAAGATTCTTTGGAGGCTGCTTTTCCAAGCAGGCAACTTCATCAGCTTAGATGTCTCATCGCCGCGAGCAGCCAACACAACTTCGTTTAAAAAGTCAGGCAAAATACGCTGCAGGTTTTCCATCTCTGAGAAGACATCTTCTCCCATCAAGCCCTTATATGCAGACATGACTTCATATAAGTCAACTTCACTAAGAGACTCTTCAACTCGGCGGACAGGCTTCGTCTTCCAAATGTCTTCTGCGGACGAACTATAGTCTGCAGCCGTTTCAAAGCCGCGAGGCTTTAGCAGGCTCTCTTGTCTGCCTTTGGCGTTCAAATAGTATGAAAATACAGAATGATAAAACCTCTCCGCAGTCTCCCCCTCATCCGCAGATTTACTCCAGATGTCTTGAAGCACCGAAGTAAATGCATCATAAGGGTTCTTGTATTCCTGTTGAGCATCAATCATCATTTGATTGAATGCGCGAGGCACATCATAGGCCTCTTGCTCAAAGTTCGAAGCAATTCGAATCACCCGTGGATTAACCCACGGCGTCATGCGGTCAGAAGCAGGCTTTAAGACATCTGGCAATACACGCTGAACAAAGCTCCCAGCCATCCGAACAGCATAAGGCACCTCTTCTCCACGTACAGCGCCTCGAAGCACCGAGGCTTTGTCGTACCCCTGGCGGGCAGCGATAGTTTGCATAAGACGAAGAGCAGGAATTCTTCGTCCTGGGCCGCCCCCAACGCGGATGTCTCGAAACACGGGGACTTTGTCTATAACTTTTCCGACTTGATGCCCAGCCTTTCCAAGCAGGCCTCTAGAATCCTTAGGAAAGTAATCAACGATTTTCCCAGGAGCAATACCAACGGGCACCTCAATGCCCTTGAATGCTTCAGGACGAATCAAAGTGGCGACACCATCATCAAGCTCTTTGGCCATTCGAAGCATGATTGTGGATTCAATCCAATTGAACAATAAGCGCTGCTCATTATCAGTAGCCTTATGAGGGCTAAGCTCAAACAACTTCATTTTGGATTGAGTTCTTCGGCTTTCCATACGCTTTAAAGCTCGTTGCAACCCAGGAGTGGGAGGGCGAACCTTAAAAAGGTTGTTCAGCGCAGTTTCATCAATAACAATTTCCCAAAAACCATCGCGGCCTTTTTCTAAAGTCTGAGCTACCTTCTTAGTCTCAGCTTGAGCTGGGCGTTGAATCTTTTGCTTAGTTGCGCGAGTCATCAGCACATCTAAGTTTCCGTTTGCAAAAACGGTGTCAGCCTGAACTTGCTTTGATTGAAGTAAAACTGAAGTCCAAATGTCTTCTATTAGAGTTCGAGTCTGAACAGCGTTCTCTGCTTTCAGGAGTTCAGGGTTTGCCTGGAGAGCCCTCTCCATTCTTTTAAAGCCTTCTGCAATTGCAGGGTCTGCAGCTTGCTGCACTCTCTCTTGAGTCCACCTAAGCAGAAGAGGGCCAAAATCCTCAGGCTTACCAGAGGCCTCAGCAAACTCAACAAAGCCATCAGTGGCGCGTTTTGCAAGCCACCGACCCATCACCCTTGGAGTGGACGACCAGTCCCAACGGGTGTTGGTTTCTGCTCCTTTCAAGCCTTTCGAGGCCTCGACCGTCATCTTGACACGTGAGCGCCCGTGGCCGTACTTAGCGGCCAAAGTAGTGACAGGATTGGCCAAGAAGTCAGCCATCACATCAAGACGGTTGTTGAATACAGAAGGCGTCTTGGCATTCAAAGCAGCCGCTAAATCCTCAGGAGAACGCACTAAGCCTGACTCTAAAAACATATTATAGAGTGTTGGCTGTGCAAACTTTTGCGCACCTCGAGCGGCCTTGGCAGCACCCCCTGCAACGTATTGTCCAGCTCTTATGACTTGAGATCCCATCGTAAGTGGAGAGATGGGAATCGCTAGCTCTAACCCGATGGCTGCTGCCATAGCTGGTATTCCAAACACCGAGTCCGTCATCCCCTCAATGGCTTGCACATCTTCCAATGTAAAGCGGCCTGACTCCCAGCCTTCTAAGACGTTCATCATGTAGGCATCACTAGCGCCAGATAAGTGCGCTAATGCTGGGCCTAAGATGCCATACTTCTCAGGATCAGTCCTCCTGGGGGTAGGGGTAGAGATACCTGTAACGCCTTCGGTTCGAGGCAGGGCTAGCGAAGGGATTCCCAAATATGTAGAGTAATGCTTGGCCCTCTCGATCAGGCTTGGCTCTTCTCCACTAGCGAGCTTCTCGTAATATTCTCGATTCTTTTCAGAGAACTTTTTTCCCGCTAAATAGTTTATGTCTAAAGGATCAACAGGCTGACCCCCTGGGAGCCTATCGTAGGTAAACGGCATCAAGACGCCTTCAGCGACGGCCCTGATTACGGGAGAGGCAACGAACCTCATGGTTCGAAGAAACTCACTCTCAACCATGACGCTTTCTGAGGGCTCATAAAGCCAAGTAGAGACATCTTCTCCTATATGACGCGCTATATCTTCAAGGGTCCCTGAGCTTCTCCGCTCGATGTTCTCCATTTGTTTTTTCACTCGACGAGCACGGTCCATATCAAGACGAGGGATATTGGTGCTGACCCATTCCCTTAGATATTGGTCAGCCATGGTCTCTGCGTCTTTTAAGAGCTGTTCCTCGTCGGGCTTCATTTCCCCTGAGTCCCAAGCCTCTTCGCGCAGCGCCTGCTCAAAGATGCGCTTCATCTTAGTTTTAAGCTGGCTGGTATATTCAAATTCAGCTTTGACTTTGGCTTTCTCTAGCTCTCGTATCCAGACATTTTGTTTTTGCTTTGCGACACGCGCAGAAGCGTTATAGGCCGCTGTGCCGCCATAAACGCCAGCGCGCTGAAGGTTTCTTCTTAAGACCTCCGCCTGCTCAGGCATGTACTTTTTGTACCAATCCATGTCTGGAGTTCGTGTAAAATCAGTGTAAGCTGACTTCCACGCGTTAATCTTGTCTTGTTTGAAAGTCCCTGATGACAACTCCTCATCAGAAGCAGAAACCCAATCGCGCCCCATTGGGAGGCCGAATTGTTTTGCAAAGCTTTCCCAGGCTGAGAATTCAATAGCTGCGGCTGCGGCTGCGCCCTCATCGCTGCTAATCCCTCTGCCTTTAGGCTTTGCCAATGGCTGTTGGCGCCACACTTCTTTTACGGCTTCTGGTAGCCCTGCTTCCTGAAAGACCCTAGACGGAGAGACGTCTCGGGTATCTGCCCCTGTAACCGCCTGAGGATATGGGCTTAATGATGCAGGCTTTGTATAGCCCTTCTCAAACTCTTGTACTTTTCTGGCAGACTCCATTTGAAGTTGAGGCCAACTGTACTCTTCTCCTGCCCTCACTTTGTCCTCAATAAGCCAGTCTAACTCTTGCTGACGCCCAGCAGCTTTTCGAGTTTCGACTCTAGACCGATCAGCAACTTCCGACACAACAGTTTCACTGGCAGGCGCCTCTTCCCGCGCTGCGGGCGGCGCCACAGGGTTCTGTATCCTGTGAAGGGCAGATTGCTGTGCGGCGATTAGCCGGTCGTACCGAGCCTTTAGCTCTGCGCCACTATAGCCACGATTTACGTATGAATCGTATTTCTTACGTGACGCAGGGTCCAAAGCATTTAAATCAATTCCTGGTGTTGTGAATGGGTCTTCAGGCAACAACGGAAGATTAGTTTGTATTTCTGGCGGTCTTGCCATGATCAGCCCCCAGGTTGTTCAGGAGTGTCTTCTGCAGGCGCTTCAGTTTGAGAAGCGTAGCGATCTTTTCGCAAGTTTACTTTATTGATAATGGCTTGAGCCAGAATGCTTCCTACGCCTTTTCGGTACTCATTCTGCTCATCAGGATCATCTGAAAACGATCCAGACATTTCAGCAAGCTTAGACCACCAAAGCTCTCTTGGCGTGTGCTTCTCCAACTGCTCTGCAGTGCGACGATGCTCTTCTCTTGTTGAGACGTTTCCGCTTCGCGCTGCATGAGTTGCCTGCATTGCTCTGACTTCGTCTTCATTCATTTGAGCAAGGATTGAATTCAATCCAAGAGGAACCTTTGACTCAGCCATTCCTTGGTAAGCGCCCGCTGCTCTTTTCTGGACTTCCTCAGCAGTGAATTTGGGAGCCTTTTTCATAGAGGCCAAGTCGCTTCGGGCTTGAGCTAGCCGATCAGACGTGGCAGCGCGTTGAGACTTAAGTCCAGCTCTGCGCTCCAATTGATCCAATTGATAATCATCCAAGAACTCGAGCCTTAAGTCTCCTAACGTACGAGTATCAGAAGGGTCTCTCACCTTGCGCCAAGCAGCCTCTTCATCAGGTGTGATCTCTCCATCATCAAACAAGGCCTGCTGGAGAGCTTTATATTCTGTAGAAGCTCTCTTCTTTTTGATGGCTTTCGCTTCAGCAGTAAGAGTTTCAGTCTCAGTTCGCGTTGTGCCGGCTGCGGTGCCCTGGGCGGGAAGTTCTTTAAGGAGACCCCCCTCCCCCCTGCCTGGGACAGGGTCGGCCCCAACGATTAGGTCCATCGCAGAGTCTATATCTCTGTAATCACCTATTCCGTGGTCAAGAGATTGGTCACGCTTGTAATCTTCGAACTGGCCTGTCGTGTGCCAAGCCCCGCCAGCAACCATGGCGTTTGCAGTGTCTGCCAAGCTGTTTGCGATGCCTTGACTGTCAACCAAGAGCTTCTTAGCTAAATCAGCGCCGACTCCAAGTTCAACAGCGTCAAGCAATCGCCTCATTGAAGAGTTGTATTTTTCTTCTGCGCCCTGGGGGCCTAGCTCAAGCTGAATCCCTTCTAACACTCGCTGGACCTGAGGGGCGATTGCCGCTAACCTGACATCGTCACCCGCCGCCCCAGCGATTGTGGCGTTAGCCGCTCTTAAATCATCAGCGAGTCGAGTCATTGAAGGAGTGTGGACGCTCCTCGCGGGGGCAAAGATGGCCGCTTCAGCGGATTTGTTTTTAGACATCTGCTCAGCTTTTGCTGTAGCCAAGTCCGAATAAACGCGAAGCGCATCTAACTGAGAGTCTCCTGCTTTGCTAGATGTGGTTCGAACGAACTTTCGCCTAATCTCAGCTGGATCATCAGCGTTTACAACGCCTAGCTCTGCGATTGCTTTATCGTAAAGAGTGATCTCTTTTTGAAGCGCGTTGATGTGCTCCATAAGTAAGGCTCTGTACTCAGAGTCAGTTAGAATATCTTGCTTTAAAGATTCCTGAGCCCAACCAAGAGAGCGATTAATGGCATCTTTTTTGCCTGCCTTTATAGCGTTGTAATAACTCATTAGTACGCCCCCCAATCTTGGCTAATAGCATTTGGATTCGCGGCACCCATAGTCCCTTGGTATGTCATTGATCTCATCAACGTCTCAACAGGAATCCCAAGCTCTGCTGCCAAGCTTTGAAGGTAGACCAAGTCTTGGCCTTGAATAGCGCCAGGAGCGGTGTTTTCTCCCAAGAAGAATTGATCAAGCCCGCGCTCAGCAGCAGAAGGCTTGAAGCCCTCATCTTTCCAATAAGAAGCATATTGGTCTTGAGTTGAAGCGGGCTGATTAATCGCAGCCTGTTGTTGTGCAATCCACTCGTCCCATTGAGCCTGAAGCTCAGGACGCATAGTGCTTTTTGCCGCCTCGTAAGTCGCGATGACTTCATCTAAATCTTGAGGCCCAGGCAAGTCCATTGTTTTTTGAAACGCATCTTGATCTTGAGCCATCTGAGCCATCTGAGCTTCTTGCTCTTTTAAGATCTTAGCCTCACCAAGATCAGTAGCGGCGGTCCCCAATGTGGTCGCAAGACCAGGGGCAGCAGCGAGAGCTTCTTGTTTAGACTTCTGAATCTCTTGCTCTTTGCTTGCGATCATCTCTTCCATCAGCGCCTCTTCAGCAATCTGCTTTTGAAGATGTGCTTGCGCCAACTGCTGTTGCGCTACTTGGCGCTGTCTTGCTTTTTCCGCCTCCATAGCAATCGCTGTCTTAGCGGTAAGGCCAGCGGCCCCGGCCCCCATCATGCCCATTCCTGCTGCTTGAGTAGCGGCAAATTGACGTTGTTGAGCGAGCATTGGATCAACCATTTGAGCCCTTAGAACCGCTAGCTCTTCATCCGTTAAACCCAAAAGGCCCATTTCTTGGCGGCGCCTATATTCTGCGAGTTGTTCGTCGCGCAGCTTTTGAGCTTCGCTAGGACCGCCCATGGCAAACCCAGCAAGACCGCCAACTCCAGCTCCTATTAAAGAGCCAAGAGGAGAAGCCGCAGAACCTAAAGCCGCTCCAGCAGCGGCGCCTTGAGCGGCACTCGAAGTGCGCTGCATCAAATAGTTTGAAGAATCATAAGCCATTAAATCCAAGCCTCCACGCTGATCGTCCAGTTAATAAATCTTGTCCAAGCACAATCAGATCTGCCTGTAAGAGCTATTCTATAAATAGAAGCATTCTGATTGGTCATCAAATAAAAGCCGCTCATTGCTTTACGGCTTGTGTTTAAGGTTCGGTATGCTGCATCTTGACTGTCTTCGACGTATGTAAATGAAGAAGACTGAGGTTTTCTCTTATCAATTGAAGCCGCAGTCTCGTTCATGTTGTCTAAAGTTAGTTCGTCGCCGCTTTGGATTACAAGGTTCAGCTCTGTATGCTGCTCTCCACCAATGTCAGAGTGAACTTTAAACAACGGCGTCTGAGGAGCCACAGTGTATTGAACTAAAATATATCGAACTCCGCGAGGAACGCGCATCTCAATGGAGGTGTTTCCAACATAGTTAAACAATGCATTTTCAATGTTTACAATAGAAGCGTTCTGACGATTGGTGTTGTATTTTGTCACCATCGTCATCATGTCTTTAGGCACAGTGCGAAACTTTCCCCCTTGGAAGCCAGATACAAACTCCATGGTGTTTGAAGTCGCGTGATACAGGGGCTTCATAAGGTGCTTTGATTCAACCCAATTGGTAGCCAAATCTCCTGAGCCTCCTGAGCCAGCAACCATTGAGCCGCCTATATACTGACTAAGCTTCTCAAAGTTTCCCTGTACAGTTGCAGCCAGTATTGGCTGAGCATCATTTACAACGGTTTTGCTGAATGCCATTAGCTTTTCCTCATAGCAATGACGCCTAAAGAACGCCCACACACATTGATTTTTTGCACGTTGGGGGCAACCCCTCCTGCACCTGTGTACTCTCCCAAAGCACTCGCGTAATCAAATCGAGTCACCTGAGAGCCCACAGAACCACTCGTTGTCATGCGATACAATCCTCGAATAACGATGCGAATCGCCCAGATTTGAGTGTCTTGAGTTGGTGTCCAAAAGCAGCCCCTACACCACGAAGCTTTTGCAACAGCTTCTATTCCGTCCGTCCCGCCTTTTGCGGGAGGTACAGTCAGAGGTGTCCCTGTATTGGGGCCTGTGCCGCCTTGATTGATCCAAAACTGGTTATACATAATATGCGGAATGGGCATTACCGTATTTGAAGTGTCAGCTTGAACTTGAGTATTTGTTTCTGGGTCTGGCTGGTTTGAGAAGTTTGCCCAAGAGCCGCCGCTAGAGGTCTGGTATTGCGGCCAAATAAGCCACATCAATCCTCCAGAAGCATCCTTTAGCTTAGCGTTGCCAGACGCTGTATGTACAGTGCTGTTTTGTGGGCGAAAGCCAGAAGGCCAAGGAGAGTCTGTGATGTTGCCCAGCTGAATTTGCCAATAAACACGAAGAACATCTGTAGTTCTAAGCGTCAGCGGATTGCCTGCAGCAACCGTAGAAACTTGCTCTAGCTCTAACGCAGCTTGAGCGTTTGCCACAGCAGTTGTGGTGGCGCCTGCTTTCTCAAAGCCCGCAAAGGTAACTACAATGCTTTTCGCAACATCAGAGGATTTACCTGTATCTGCAGGAGCAGAATAAATGTTGCCAACATCGACTCCTTCACTGCGAACATTGTCTGCGTTTATGGTAGCTGTTGCAGTTTCAAATGCCGCAAACTTGGTATCAACACCTTCTGTTCCTGTTTTGGTAATAACAGAGCCTGGAGTCCAACGAGGATTTGTAATACGAGACATTATCTATACCTGTTCATAAGAAACAACTGAAGCCCGCCAAAGTAAACCTGCCAAAGGTCTGAAGTATTAGACGGAGCAGTAGCGTCAATGCGCCAGAACACTTCAATTGTTTTTTCACCGCCAGCGATGGGCACATCAACCACGACATGAACAGGCTGTATTGTGTAGCAATACAGAGGTGAGCGAACAATCTCAGCGCCGTTAACGTGGATTTTAAACTCGAGCCCATAGGGGCGATCCCTCTGTTCGCCGCCAGCAGCTTGTTGAGTTTTATACAAGTTGTAGCAACCGAATCCCATCAACTCAATGTGAAGGATTCCCTCTTGCATTTGAAGAGCAGAAGTCTTGTGTAATCTGTACCAGCCACCCTCATATTTATCAGCAGTCCACCCCCCGGGGCCTAAATCAGTACCGCTGTTCACCCAGGTCTTATCGCCTGCCGGAATCTTTATGTTCTCAGTTAATGAGATAGAGTGAAACGCGTTGCTTGTCGTATGAGTGTTATCGATGACATTGTGGGGAAGATTGTCTCTCCCTAAGTTGCCATTAATAGCAGCTTTATAAGAGTCATAAGATTTGTTGATCTGGCCAGCATCGACGATGTTGTCAGCGCGAGGCTCTCCTTCATTCCACTTTAAAGTCATCTCTTACCTCGAATGATTTTTGTTGCGTTCATTTGATAATCAATCGCATATCCAATCAAGACGATGTCGTTATTGGTCGCAATTTCAAACTGAAAATGGCTACACGCTCCATCAGCAATGGGGTAACGAATCTCAGTAACGCGAGGGCGCTCCCAAACGTCAGTGCCAACAACCGCAGTATTCCAAACATTCTGAGAGGCTCGGTCTGGCATCTGCATTTGATACGAGCCGCTGGTGTTCCCAGTCAACTCGTAATCTTTAGTGTACGTAATGGGTATCTTATTGGAGCCTGTAGTCATTACATACAGATAGACGTACTTCACGTATTTCTTTTGCTCAGGCCGCGCAAAGTCATGAAACGGACTGCGCCACACGCTGATGGGAGGAGAGCTTCGTGAATAAGTGTCTGTGTCTGCGGTGTAAGTGTACCCATTCTGTCGCGCCCGACTAATCACAAACAGTCCAGACTCTTTGGTGACATCACTCAAGGCTCCCGTGTGATGGCCAAAAATTAGATCACCATTAAGGTTTGAATCAATACATCCGACTGGAAAATCAGAGCTTCTAAGAGAGAAGACCATTTGCTCCACATGAAAGACAATGCCCAGCGTAGGCTTGTCTTCTCCATCAGCGGGGAAGTACACATGATACTCTTTCCACTTCTGGCTATATGTTCCCGTAGCTCGGGCCAGGGCGTCTTTGTTGACGCGATCAATCGTGCTTCTGATTACGTCAGAGATGCGATTGACCTGCACTTCAGACCCCCCGTCCATTGAGCCTGACAAAATATAGATGCCATCTTCAGCCATAAAGATGACTCCAACATTTGGAATCGTGGCGATGGTGTTTGGGCTTCGACAAGTAATGCCTTGCCGAAGAGTCGTTACCTGAAAGCCTGTGGCATAGTCTCCGTGGACTACATCAATGCAACCCTCCCTGAAGACCAGAAGCATATTGTAATAGGCATAAAGGCCCGTTATGGCGCCTCCAGGTCTGCCAGACAAATCCATGAAAGAGAGCGCTTCAAATGTGTCTGGAGTTCCTGGATAGCTCCAATACAATCGAGCGTCTTCACCGGCGCCTCCGTCAAGAAACAGGCAGCTTTTGAAAACAGCGCCAAACCGAGCTTTAGGAGCTGGCATTGGGATTGAGTTCTCTTCAGAGGGGGCAAGGCCTGCCAATTCAGAGTCAGAAACTGTATCGACAAAGCACTCGTCAATGTTGTTGTCGATTTGTCCAACATACCGAAAGATGCCGTCTCCTAAGGTAGTGTCTGGTTGAAAGAGGCTGGTTTGACTTCCCCCCTGGTTGTTGGTGCGGTAGATTCTCCTCGCTATTGTTCCTTCAGGCCCTCGGGGAATATCAACCACCAAGCCATACGTAACCTTGTAGTCAGCGTTTTCCCAATGAGCTAGAGTTGATGCCCCTGAGATGGGGGACTCAGAACCCGTGTTGTTCACAAAGGTTACTTTGTAATAATAGGCAGGCCTTACCGAGTTGCTAGTGCTGCCCAAGTAGGTAGAATCGGAGTTCCAAGTTCTAAGGTCGGCCGCGCTGGCTGTGGCTCCATTGGGAATAGAGCAGACCCTGCCAATAAAATCATCAATAGCAGCGCTGTTCGCACCAGGGTCAAAGTACCCATGATACGCTTCGGGCGGAGAAGGCGCACCGTCCCAACCTACATCATACAACAGATTCCCAGGTGCTGACGGGAATACTGCATTGTCAATGTTCATAGGCCAGGCAGACCATTTTACAGGACGATTGTAACCATTCAAGATAATGATCCAACGCCCCATAGGTACATATTGAGTGCAGGCCTCGGTGACGGATGGGATTTCTCTCCCCGTCTGAAGAACAGCCAATTGATTTTGGTAGTTCTTTGTAAAGAGAAGCGCTCCCCTAGTCTCATGAAGCATGAACTCTTGGGCGCCGTTATGGCGATTCCATATAAACAAGCTGTCGATACGAGTGGCCCCATTCGAAAGAACAGGGAGAGCGCTCCAGGGGGCGTATGCTGTTTGTTTGGTGAAAAACTTTTCGTATCCAATTCGGTTGTCCCAAGCGTTAGTGCGGACTTCACGAGTAAAGTTCTGCACTAAGTCTGCAGATTCAGGGTCAGCTGGAACCCTTTCGTCAACACCTCTAAGGACAGCGGTTGCAAAACGATGCTCAGTTTTCATGAACGCCTCTAGTTGTGAGTCAAGCGAGGACGTGGGCGCCTGTAAACAGCGCTTTGCCTAAAGACTTGTTTAATCCATATTGTTGCTGCACGCGTGAGGCAGCGTTGCTGCATTCTCATCAACTCATCGTCAGCCTTGAGCTGATACATCTGCGATTGGGGAAGATTGCCGTGTTTGACGAAAAGCTCTTCAACACATCTATAAACCAAATAGCGATGAAACTCTGAGGGAAATTCAGGCACATCTGAGTCGTCCAATAGTCGCTGAGGGCGATAGACATAACGAAGCGTTGCCTCGTAATCTTTGTCTTGGCGCGGATACATTCGGACGCGCTTATATGTCCCCTCATGTTCTGGTAAAGGCTCGGACTCTACCAAGTAAGTGTTGATGTTCTGAAAGGACACGGTGCCTGTAGTGGTTACACTTGGCGCGTCGTCTGCTGCTTCAGCCCGATAAAACCGATTCGACTGAGGGCCTCGAAAGTAAACACGCTTATACAGGTAATCGTTGTCTGTGCGCTGTAAATTACTAACATTAATAGAGTTTGTGGTGTTAGGAGTTACCGCTACAGATACAGGGGAGGGGGCGCTCTCCCTGTTCTGCCGAATAAAGGTATAGCAGACATCATAGGTGCCAGCCGCAGGACTGGTCCCCGACCCAGCATCGGTAACAGTTGGCTTGAAGCGAGGCTGCGGGAGCGTCACTTCATCATCCATTATCCAATCAGTCGGCCGACTAACCAAATCGACATCAAGAGCAAGATGCTCGTCCAGCCAACGATTAAGGTAGCCAAACTCTTGTCGTTCGTTTTCAGGGCTACGAATACCAAGTGAGAGTACATCAATGGAATCAGCAGGTAAATCAACATAGCGGTGTTTCACTTTGAAGGTGGCACTGCCAGTGCCAATTAAACCAGGCGCGCCTCCGTTCTTGTTAACCAGAATCGCTTCTGTGTTTGGAGAACCTGACAAGTCAACCGCAAGTATCTCATACTCTCCAGCATTTGCAACATTGTCTATGATTTCTAAAATCATACCTGCCATGTCTTCAGTGAAGAAGCTGCCGCCAGTCACCTTAACCCTGGTAGAACTCAAGATGGCAGCATTCGTACTGACCGAGCGGTCAGCTTTGAGTGTGAGCATAAATGTCTTCTGAGCGAAGTTCCATGCGCGGTCAGCATAGAGGTCCAGATAGATCTCATTTATAAACCGTCTCACTTCATCTTCATAAGCTGTGACACCAGGGGCATAGTCCAGGATGCTACCAGCCATATCAATCATCTGACGCAAATTCATACTCACCTCATGAAAGAAAGACCCCGCAGGGATGGTGGTCCTACGGGGTCTAAGGGCGAACAGCGATCACCCAAGGAAGAAATTAAAATCGTCGATAGACCATCATCTCAACAAAGTTGCCAACTTTGCTTTTTAGAGTCACACCAAAGACAGATTGCCAAGCAACAGTACCAGATGTAGCTTGAACTGGCATTGTACCAACTTCAGCCGCGCCAATGGCGCCAACTAAAGATCCAGTACCAGCAATAGTGCCAGCTTTTGCTTTAGCAACATAGCCAGCAGTGACTACATCTACCCGTTGACCAGCGGTTGCAGCCGTTATCGCTACACCGCAAGCTAAAGGGTTACCCGTAGCAACAGCACCAGCAGCCTCTACTGTATAAGCCGCTTCAGCGCCAGTCTTGCTATCTTCCCAAGCGACAACATCACCAATGGCAATTGTGCCGCCAGCAATAAAAGTTTCAACCGTTCTACGGTGAGACATTGTCTCTGAAGTAAGCGGATCTTCTCCCTTTGCTGGGAGCTTTTGAATTAAATCATTAGTAGCCATGTTTAACTCGCGTTTGCCAAGACGCCTTGGCTCTTAAGGTGATCAAAGATGAGCTGAGTTCGGCAAATGATGTTGGCGCTTCGAGAAGCATATCCAGACACATTCTCAAAATCACTCATGGTGAAGTTGGCATCTGAATCAAACACACATTTGATGTGCTCAGTGTTGAGGAAATACATAGAGATTTGTTCTGTGCCAGAAGTACCAGCAGGCATATTTGGCGAAACATGCATCATAGCACTGTGGAAGGCCAACGCGAGCTTGCCCCCGTCCAGAGTAGTCTCGTTAACGAAACGCTCATTAGCAAACAAAAGCTTCTTATAAGCGACATAAGAATCATTTGAGGCCAAGATTAGATTGGGCACACCGCTTGGGCTGTTGATTTGACAGTTGATATACAACTGAGCCATATCTCCAACATCAAGATTTGCTACACCATTAGCATCAAAATATTGATTGTTAAGCTCAGTAAAAACATTCTTTGCCAAGCCACCAACAGAGGCAGTTACAGAAGCCGCTGGATACAAGAAGCCTGTAGCAAGATTCTTTCCATCAAGGCTAAGCATCTCGCTAAGGACAGAAGAGTCTGCCTTTACAGATTGCTTCTCCCATTCCCTTTTGAGCATTCCCATCACGCTTTTGAGGCGAGCCTCAGCGATGGAAAGGATGGCGCGTGGTCCACGGTTAGAGAGCTCTTCTTTCTTGGTGATAACAATCGGAGCGATGAAGTCGCACCAGTTGAACTCAGCGGTGCGGAGGACATCGCTGACTGCCAAGTTGATTGGCTCATAGCCAGAACTCAACTGAGTAATAGAGCTGTGCTCTGCGAGGATTAAAGGTCTTTGGATTTTAGAACCACCGTCGATGGTTTCAATCCCGCCTTTAGCTTTGATTGCTTCAAGAAGTGGTGTCGATACGAAGAGCTGATCGACAGCTTCTTTAGCCAGCACGCGTAGGGTACTGGACAAAATATCATTTGAAATTGCCATTGTATTCTCATGGAAAAAGGTTCATCGATTTTGTTGGTTACCCAATAGGGTCCGATGTGCCTTGTCCCAGAGGGGGGCGGATGTCAATAACTCTAAACGATAATGACAGGAAATGCAAGGAAGAGAGAGGCCAGCCAAGGAAAAAAGCCCGAGGCAAATTCTACAACAAATGCGATCTTTAAAAAAAGCTGGCCTCTCTCAGTTAACCTTTCTTATTGCCTTCTAAGTATTTGTAAATAGCCCACGCACCCTGAGATTTAACAGCATCAGGTATCCCTCCCCCTCGTGCGCGGGATGCGCCGCCTACTCGGAGGCCAGCATCTTTTGCGGCTTTACGATATTTAGCCAGCTCGGCAGCTTGAGTTTGCTGTTGCTCTGAAAGAGCTTTGCCTTTGACAATCCAATACGCCTTCTCCAATGAGAGAGCCTCATCAGCCATGAGCATCTTAGCGACCTCGTGTTTGTGGTCCATAAGATCAGGATGATTTTGTTTGAACTGTTCAAGCTGAAGTTTGCGCGTTTCGATCTCATGTTGTTGTTGAACAGGGCGCATCATCTCCTGAAGCTTCTGAGCTACTTCTTTCTGAACGCGCTTCTCAAAGCTAGCTTCATCATAAGGATTGAAGTCAATTTCCTGCTCAGCGGCTTCCTTGATTTGTCGATTCCACTCTTCGTTCTGAGCCAAGCTTTCACGACTAACTTGGAGCATTTTGCGTTCTTTCGCAAGCTCCATTGTCTTCTTTGTGTAGTCTGCCCTCATGTTGGCCATGAGCTTCTTGGCGTCTTCGGGGAGATTTGACATCACCTCCGCATAATCGATGCCCGTGTGACCACCTTCACCAGACAAGATCTCGTCTTGTTGAATTTTTTCATCTTCAACTGAAGACTCAATGTAGTCTTTTAAAGAATTTAAAACAGAGTCTCTTCGCTCCTGACGCCCAGCATTTTCGGGTAATGCTTCAAATGATGGAACGTTGTCGTTGGAGGCATCAGGAGCAGAAGAGTCCTGCACTGGTTCGTTAGAAGTGTTTAAATCCGCGTCTGGGGGAGACGACTCTGTAGGGGTAACATGCTGTTCGACTTCTGACATTTACATTCTCTCCATAAATAGGGTGTCAACCTCTTCAGGTGGTTGCTCATCGGGAGCGATTACTTCTTCTTCAACAACTTCTTCAGGAGCGGCTGCGTATTCGCTCTTCATAAACCGTTGAAAGTCTTTGTTTTTCGCAAGACTCTTCAGTTGTCCTGCGAGGAGCGTTAGGTCTGAATCATCAGAGATTCCTTCTATAGCAATATCCAGCTCATCCACACCGGCATCTCGAGCCGCCGCGCTGACAATGTCTAAATACGTGACAAACTCATCAGGGAAGAGATCAACTTCTTCTTGGAAAGAAGGATAAATCTCTACGTCAGGGAATAAATCAACGACATCATTAAGCGCATCAACAACTGCGTTTAACCGAGTCAAGCTGAAGTCCCCTTCAGGGGCTCGCGCCATTGTCATTGTCTCTTGGTTTTGATCAACTTGAGCAGCCATGTCCATAGCCATGCCTTCTAACTCAGGTGTGCCCATTGTTTCGTACGCCATCATTCACCTCTTATGCTTTCGTCTAATAGACCTTTGCTTTTTAGTTTATCGATACTAAATGTTTCTGCTGCGGCTCTTCCAGCATCTCCATGCTCTTTGAGCTTTCGCTGGTATTCTTGAGAATCTGCTTCGGCGTCTTTATATTCCTGACATTCCTGTTCCATGCGATCTTCAAAGAAATGCTTGTCCATGTCTCTGAGGTCAACAAGTCCCTTCTCACGCATGAGCTGGTCTCTGTGCTGGGAGTTGTTGACGTAAGATTGGAGGTTAGGAGAGTAGTAGCCATTGGTGTCGCCCCATCGGTTTGCAGTTCGAGAGATTAATGGAAGCTGCTTTGTCGCCCAATGCACATCAGGCCCATAATGAACACACAGGTTGCATGGAACCTGTTTTGGCGCTGTTTCACCAACAGGAAAATAGTGCTCTTCGACGTGACCTTCAGGACATTTATAATCAAATAACGGCATCATTCATCTGGGGTAAGTATTGAGCGACATTGGCAGGTCCAGGGTCAGCCAAAACATCTTGTAGAGGCATCTGCGTCCCTGCGTTCATGGCTCCAGGCATGCCCCCTGGGGGAGCCATTTCAGTTGGAACGACAGGGATAAAAGACTCAGGGAGCCCCAGCATACGCACGACTTCTTTTAAAATCTCAGGCTGGGGGACCCCCAATTGCAAGAGCGTTGGGATGTTCTCCAGCAATTGCTGTTTGGCAAGCTGCTCACTCATTGGAGTCGTTGCCATGTCAGCGGCGAAGACGTCAAAATCTCCAATGACGTCTGACGGTTTGACAATCTCTGGGACTCCATCAATCAAAACCGAGAGAGCTTTCTCGTCTTCAAGGAAGAGGCCTAAAATATTCAAGTACACACGACTCAACTGCTCGATGGCCGCATCTCTTTTGCGGGCCATTTGGCCTAGCTGTGAGCTAGAGTATGAAGCAAGCGCCGCGACCTCGGTGGCAGTCGCTGACTTCATGGCTTCCCCCCTTGCGAAGGGAGCGAGCTGGTCTGCGGCGTCTTTGTCTTGAGTCACGGTTTGCGCGTAGGCGCCAACTTCTACAGGAACCATTGTGTGAGGAATCGGGCGAATCACAGCGTCCAAGTCTTCGTCGTCAACCTCTATGAATAGGCCATCAATGCCAGATGTCAGCTGAGCCATCTGCTCTTCATCCATGATTCCTTTCCTCACAAGATACTGACGTGAGGCTTTCCTCACGGCTCCTGCTTGAAAAGACCGAACTACGTTCTTTTCGTAGCATTGGTCATAGATGCGGCGCACTGCGCTGTACCCAATCATGGGCTGGTCAGGCATTGAAGAGAAATAGAAGGGAACAATGGGCACACTGGGCCTGTCCGCGTAATCCCTAAAAGGAATCGGGTCATCTGTGAGGAATTTCTTCCCCTCACCCCAGTTCGGGGTCCAAAACTGGAGCCTATTGTTCACAAGGTCATAGATTTCAACAACTTTGATGTATTTGTCGAACTCTGTATCCCTCATCTTCTCCTCTTCTTCAGGGAGACGGTCAGTTGTGAACTTAAAGTAGCGCTCACGGCTCACGGTATCGAACTTCTTGGCGCCGAAGCGCTCTTTGGCCATGTGCAATGGGCAGTAATACACATGTCCGATGTATCTTTGCTGGTCATGACGGCTTGCATCACGGTCGACAATCACCTCCCAGGGGGGCAAGGCGACTGGAAGGAGCATATCATAGACATCCTCACCCCCTACAGGGATGATTTTAAAGAATGCGTTGGGATAAATGAGCGCCATCCGTGAGGCTTCTTCGATCTGCTGCCTGCACTTGGTCAAAAACTCGTTGACTACAGCGGATGACTTGTCAGGATCACCTAATCCTCGCAGACCAGCCTTGAGGACGATGGCAGGATTCTTGGCATACAGCCCAGCGAGGTAAGACTCAACGTAGCTATAGCAATCTTGGGTCTGGATTACTATCGCTGTAGGGTCATCTTGGCGATCATCCCAAAACCGTGTCTCGTAAATGGCCTTATACTTTTCCATGTCGTGCCGCTGGTATTCCCAGTAGCGCTCATGGTCGATAAGCAAAGTCTTCACATCGTGAGCATCCATTAGTAAGGACTCCTGCTGCGTTTAGGTACGGAGGTTTTCCAAGGAACAGCCTTTTGTGCCCGCCGTGCCCTCATTCGTGTCTTGTGTTGGTCGATAATATTTGCTCTCATAGAGGAAAGCAAAGAATATGGAATATCCTTACATGCCCACAGCGCCAATGCAAAGGACATAAGCAAATCATCGTTCCCGTTTTTGGGGTGATCGGGTCTCTCCCGCACTGAATCCCAGATGGTATTCTTGAGCTGGTCCAAAAGACGCGAATCTAGCCTAGAGAAGGAATGGGCTTCGATTCTTTCTCTTAAATGTTCAAACAATCTTAGTCTGTTATGGGCTCGGGTTTCGAAGGGACGACCTCTGTCATTTGTCCATAACTTTTTGTACCCTGTGCGCTCAATCTGGTTGAGCGTTGTGGAGCCGTAGCCGTTTGCTTCGACTAAAACCAAGGGATTGTTGTATTTCCTCACAAGACTCACGATAATATCGCCCAGCTGTGAGGGTGTAGTTGTGTTGCTCTCAAAATGATACACCGGCTCACGGGTTGCGAGGCTCAAGATTGTGATCGCGGAGAAGTCACCCCCCACCCCTGCGGACACATCACAGCCCAGCACATATTCCTCTTGGGGGTTAGGCTCCTCAACGGGTCGATGGGCTCTAGCGCCGAGGGGTATGGGTTCTATCCCCTCTAATATTGACAAGTCAAAATAGAACGTAGTCGCAGCTAGGAAACTCTCCTCAACTGTGAGGGGAAACTCACGGCGAAACTTCTCTAATCCCAGGGTCGCTAATTTCTTCTTCCTCCAAAACATCTGCTGAAGATCAAGGTTGTGATCGTTGCTCATCTTGCGCTCTTCAGACGAGAGCCGGTAGTTGTTTGAAGGCTTCTTCCTATATTCGGGCTTCATGGGCCACCCATAAAAAGCGACCACCCACTCGTTCTTCCCTTCCTGAGCATCTAAGATTAACTGGTGAAACTTATCCCCTGGAGTGTTGGCTGTAGACTCAATAATCACCTGCCCGTCTCCAACTGTCGCCTCCACCTCCGCGAGGGTCTCTTCTTGATTGGGATAGAACGCAAACTCAGACAAGTGCGCTGCTGCTGCTGCGAACGAACGAGTCCCGCCCCTTCCCCCTGCAGTGTAGATGTCCATACTGGCGCCTGAGTCTTGAAAAACCATCGTCCTAGTATTTAACTTTGCTAGGGGGACCCTGAACTTTGGGGGTAGGTTGCGATAGAACGTCTTGTCCATCTTGTTCAACCCCTCGGCACTAGAGCGGGTATGGCTCATGACCGCATATGGTCTCGGATGTTCAGCGCAGTACGCTTTCCAGAAAAAGTAGGCTCTGATTAACGTTGATATTCCTAGCTGACGGGCTTTTGGAACAATCACACGGTCATGAGCTAGAAGAACGTCTAGTAAATCAGCTTGTGCAGGGTTAAGGTCAAAAAACGTGAGTCGCTTCCTCTCCTTGTTGTAAATGTACAAGCTAGAGATAAATTCTTTGGCGCTTAACTTCTTGATGTCCATGCTGTCCTCCAGTTTTAGTATATGGGTGAGAAAATGGGTCCGCAAGAAATCGACTATTAGTGGGACTCCGAACGCCTCAGAGCGCGAGCGGGGGATCAAAGTGTGGGATGCCAATGTCGTGAGG
>CETC01070318.1_pt1 | contig 21729 bp, 16 predicted proteins | sample 326911 | NCBI WGS metagenome assembly CETC01 (sample SAMEA2622694, study PRJEB7988) | marine metagenome | isolation source: saline water (ENVO:00002010), including | reverse complement strand
GTCAACACATTCGGTAAGAACAAGTTAGGCAATGTGTGCACATTGGCTACCGCAGGGGCTCCTATTTTGATGGTGTAAGGTTTAGCGGCCACAGTCCATTTTACCGATGGTTCAATTGCGGCCATGAAATCTGCTACTCCCTCTCCTGCCCAATGCTTTGGTGTAGATTGACCGGGGCCGAAAATAATGTATGCCGTGTCTTCAGGGCCGGTGTATCGGGTATACGGATGCGCGAATCTGATAGTTACTGGGGCAGGTGCTGTCATGTGCACATCTCCACTACCCTTTGTGTATTTGGCTGCGAAAGCCCCCGGCACATTGAACAACGCGCCTGTGCCATCAAGGTCAGGGACCAATACTGCATCTGCATTCATGAACGGTGGATTGCTCTCACCTCTATGTTGGTCTAATTGGCTGGTGCCGGGGAACATAGCCAATAGCGCAGTTGTGTCAAGGATGCAATGTGCACCCATCTTTTCACCCACGTTCTGCAACCCTGCACAGCCTGTGGGCCCTGTGGCGTATGGGTGTGTATAGAACTGTGAATAGTCAGTCTTACTACCATCATTCACATCGAGAACAACACCACTGAAGCCCCCACCGAAATAGAGTGGGACATGATGGTCTGTCGAATCATGCGCGCCTCTGAAATAAATGAATGGTTCAGAGTATTCACTACCTGCCAAACGTAAACCGGCTGTAATTTGCGCATGTTCTTTCTTCCCATGTCGCATGAAAATGACACGGTCTGCCACAGCATCACCGCCGAAGCCACCAGCACTGTCAGGCAGTCTCTTATGCACATCGGTAGAAGAGCGTGTAGGGTCAAAACCAAAACGATAAACGATGGTTGGCCCACCCCATGTGAGGTCTGCCAATGGCTCTCCAACAACATATTCTTCATCATTCAACCATACTGTGGTCTCTTCTCCCCACGTAAGGTCATGAGTGAAATCAAGGGCTGACTGACCTGCACGGAGACGCCATGCGTTCGTGCGCCCTAATGGACCAAAATGCAACAGTCCATCACAATTGGTAGTAGGCAATGCCAACCCGACACTGTCAGTTTCCATCAGCCAATGATTAGCCGCCAAGTTCTGCACCTTCCCATCGTTGACAGGGAACATAGGGTTCTCGACCAATGGTGAGACAAGGTCACCGGGGAATGAGACATATTGGGTGCCATCAAGACAATCTTCCCACATCTTTGTGTCAACAACATTATTCGCGCTGTCTACCAAGATAGGCGTTGCAGTGTTCGCATTGGTCCCACGATAGCGTGTGGTGATTTGCAGAATCGTCCGAGGTAGATAACCACAATCCGGTAATACCCCTGCATTCATTTCTGAACGAGTGAGGCCACCAGTATGAGTGTTGGATGTGTGCGCTGCCACAGCGATATTGCCACCATCCATGATGTTAGCAGTGGCTCTTGCTGATGAGATAGAAGCGGCGTGAATACCCCAATCAGCGAATCGCTCAACCTCAAAGAGGTCTTTGGGCATGAGAGGGTCATTCTTGTTACTGTATGCTTTAATGCGGACTGCACTTTTCGCACCTTCCCCCATCCATTCTGCATAGGTCCTACCATCCGGCGCGAACATATCACTGATGTCAAGTCTAAGGGCATCTTCTGCACTGGGGTCCCCTGTTAATGCGAGTTCCATAGCGGCAGCGACAACCTCATCAGTTAGAATACTGGTCTGATTTAGCATGGGACTGATAACCACAGGTGCACCGGCTGCGACGGTATTGTCTGCCGGACCACACCATGCTGACGTGGGGAAGAGTGTTGCGAGAGTGTCTGTGCTTGTTGCAGCCGTGATTCCATAAAACTCATGACCATTTGCTGCTATTGCTTCAGTGGCATTGTATCGTGTCCTGTGAGTATAGCGCAGAACAACCCCTGAATCCCAATAGCCCGAAGTCGTAGCAGATGGTCGGCATATCCATATGAGTCCATCTCTTTCAGGAAATCCGAAGAAACCCAATGAGTCAAAATCGTCACTTACGTCTTGAGCAGGTGTGAATGACCAAATGCCATCATCATTGTCCCCTGTGGCATTCGCTGAACCACCGCCATCTTTGATGCGTAGAGTTGTGTTCCCTGCTGCTGCAATAGTAGCATCTAAAGTCACACCAATCCCACATTGTGGCACACGCACTGTGCGCCATTTATTCCCGCGCCATTCCAATTCCTTTGTCGAGGCATTCAAATCACCTGTGCCTATATGACCACTGGGGTCTCCTTTACCCCACATGTGCCGCCCAATAGTGAATCCACCTTCTGTGACATCACGGTCATCGAACCATATCATGACTTCATCATCCAGTGTAGGTGGTAATGGGGTGTTGTTGAGTGCGAATGTCTGACCATATTCCCGATAGACCATTCTCACAGTATGTGCTCGTCCGAGATGGTCCACCAACCTCATACCGTAAAGATGCCCCAGCCCCACTGTGTCATCTGACACTTCATTAGTAGGCACATACCCACTGTATGCAGTGGCTGCGACAGTTTGGGTGGCACGATAGATATTTGCGAATCGTCCGTCGTTTGTCCCTGATGGGCCAAAACCCCATGCCCCTGCATCAGGTGCCCAACCGGGATAACCTGCGGCAGTAAAGCCGCCAAAATTGACACGTGAAGTGGCTTTGGTCCCTGTGCGCAATCCTTCCACTAAAGTCTGCCCTTGCCCCTTACTCTCATAGGACTCACCATAGACAGTATTGGCTTGTCGCCCTGTGCCTATCTCAAAGGTAGATGGAGGTAGACCTGCGTTTGATACAGAAGTCATATCGGCGTCATAACCGACATTCATGTTATTCTCCAACCTACTGTTGTCCTCATCAACAGGCATCAATTCACGCAAAGTAGTGATAGGCGCAAATGGTTTGCCGTGCTTGTCAATAGGCATCGGGGCAGGATGCATATTTTCACCTGTTAGTTCTTCAGGCATACAGAAATAGTTGCGGAAACGACCACCATGCCCAATCAAAAACTGTGGACGATAAGGGGCCTGTGCACGGCTGTTGTCAAGCCATGCACAGAAGTTGCGACTTGCTGCACCGGGAACTGTGCTATGCACAACAATAGTGAATCCTTCTATACCATCTATATCTGTGACAACACGGCCAAGATGTGCACGTAGATAGCCCATGTGACTACCTCGGTCATATGAGTCGAAAGCATCAGCATTCCAAAACGGTGCAGGGTCATGTGTGCTACCTGTTATGGCGAAATCAGATTGATGGTGTGATGAAGCAGGGTCATAGTCCTGTGAATTGGGTAGGCTTGCTGTGTTCGTGGTTACATTCAACAAAGCGCCTTCACCCGCGTATTGGTCAGCAGGTCGGCGTTGGTTGCTTCGTCCGTTGCGCGCACCAGCCTGATTGACCATGCGCACCAATTCTCGCGCTGCTGCCTCAATGTCTGTGATACCTTCCTTCACACCAACTTCACCGAGGTCCAATGTCAAACGGCGTGTGAAATCTAAGTCAGTCCAATGTGGGAGATGTTGTAAACCAAAGCGACTCGCTGAATTGGTAGCAGCGTCACCTGTTATGCTATTCGGCACAGTGCGCTTCCCTTTCATGCACAGGAATGCGGGGATAGCGCGTGTGCCATCAGGAGTATCAAAAAAGGTAGACGTAAATCGGTAACGGTCAGCATTATTGGATTGTATCAGAGCAGCCTCTGACAGTGTCATTGTCCCTGCATGATGTAATTCTGCGTCATTAGGGCAACACACCTTGTTGCTTACACGGTCCACGCCACCCTGTGAAGGGCAAGGGTCCGTCTCATCATCGGCTACTTTGATGTAGTTGTCTAATTGGCGCGTTTTGTAATCATTCACGACCGGGAAACCAGTGGCCTGTGCCATATTGGAATCCATATTGAACCATGAGCGGTGGGAATAAGCAGATTCCATGAACTCGGATTTGCCATTAGTGGCAATGAGGTCCATCGCTGCTTGGCCGGGGATAGGATTGCCGGAAGTCCCTGCATACCCTGCTGACGCGCCACTGTTCACGACTTTGACAACAGCACTTGCATGGTTCCCATACCATTTATCACGGTCCTTACGCTGTGAACGATAACCGTTGGCCACATCGAGATTGTTCACTTCAGGTGTAGTGGCACCACTTTGCACTTGCATGTGGAGGTCATGGAAAGAGATGAACTCTCTATCGTTAGAAGCATCATACAATAATACCCGTGCATGGCCTTCAGTGGCCAAATAAGGGTCAAGATAAGCCACTACTGGTAAATGTGGGCCTACACTGCCGACGGGCTTCATGGGGTCCGCCCAGTCTAATTCATGGAAGTTCAATTGAATGGTCTTGTTCACATGCTGAACAAAGTTCTTTGCTGTCTCAAGACAGTCATCACCAATCAAGAAGTTCTCAAGCGATACAGTATCGCGCGCTTCTGTTCCTAATTCACCTTCACCACCATTGAAACCATTCCACACTTCATATTCATTGAAGACGCCGCGTGATTTGCAGAACAAACCCTCCATAGCATGGGCATTGGTGTAGTGCATATTCATCCATACCGTGTCCCCATGTCGTAAGCCACCGGGCGCGTATGGGTTGTTCCATGTCGTATTGCAGATACCATCGTCCAGTTTGATAGGGAAATTACTCAATGTTGCATTTTGTGTAATAATGCCAACAAGCACCAATCTGTCATTCACTGCAACAGCAGGGGCACCGGGGTTCTTCCACGGGTCAGGGACAGCAATTATGACACTACGCTCTGACGCATGTGACAGAGCGACATAGTAGTTCTTCGTGATTGGATTGATGAAAGAAAGTCCATAGGCCGCACCACCAATTGTGTAAGCCCCCCACGGTAGCATTTCGTCGTTGTCTATCCTAAATGCGTTAGTTCCAATACTCAACGTGCTATTGTCTTCTAACACTTTGAAACGCGCGCATTTGCTCTTGATACGAGCAAGATGTGGGTTGGTCGCAGGACCTGCCTTGAACTCGACAGCACTGACATATTGCCGCAAACCATAGTCAATGTTCCCACCTTGCGTCTGCACATTTGCACGGTCATAATAGAACGGGGAACGGAACTCACGCGCCGACGAAGTATCGTCGTCAATCCCATTCATCCCGTAAGGGTCATCAGCAATCTGCCTCAATGAATCATCAGGGACTATACCCACAGATACTGATGCTCCCACCTGAAGCGATTTCAGTGCATTCTTAGAACCACGATTGGCGTCATTACCGAGAGTATGGAGTTCAATGTAGCCACTCCCTCTGTTCACATTTTTGATAAACAGATATTCACCGTCAGGTAAGAACAGGCAACGTGGGCGCATCACGTGACCGATACCGCGTGTAGGGAGATACCCACCTACATTATTGGTGCCAATGAAACTATCAGGGATGCGCGCTAAATCATCAACGTAGACACGCAAGTTTGCTGCGTCAACCTTAGTGACTTGGACACCTTTGATTGGTAAGTTCTCTGTCCAACGGTAGTGGTAAAGGGATAGCACATTCCGGTCTACTGGTGATACACCGGGACAACGCCGACCTACTGGATTCGGTGCCCATGTATGTGCAGTCATTGTAGTATCGAGATGGATTTTCATTGAGTTGTCAGGACCGGGGAAAACACCCGCATTACGGTCTTCAAAGAAATGGTAAGGGAACACTGGGATTTCGACCATTGCGCGAGTGGAGGCATATTGTGTGCCCAACTGATAATCGTGTGACACAGAGCCTATGGACTGGAATAAACGGTCATTGATAGTCGTGCCATCAGAGCAGACAGATTCTTCCCCATACAAGGGGTCCAATTTGATACTGATACCTGCACGGAGACCGTTCCCACTACACCAAAGAGCGAACGAGTCAGTCTCACTGCCGTCAGCGTTGATGAAACGACCACTGCCCATTAACCCAGTAGTAGCAGTGAATGAGAATGCGGTGGCAGTCTTTGTGAAGTATTCGGCAGAAGCACCACTTTCAAGATGTATACGACCCCGCATCGGGAAACAGTAAGTCCCCCATGAGGCCAAAGCCGTTGATGTGTTATTCAACGGCGCGACTGTTAGAGTCCCAGCACCTGTGTTCAGTGCTGTTATGGTGGCTGTGCAGTCTTTCCGTGTATTCCATCCAATACGTGATAGTGGGCTGGGGTCCCATGTGGGTTTAGTGTTCACTGCACCTTGCCCTGCCCCACCTAATGTAACAGTCACGACGGGGGCACCGGGTTGTATTTCCTTCACAGTGTGAGAGTCAGGTGAACCGTCTCCTCGATAATTTGCTTTCACGTTCGCAATATCGTCCATGAAACCGCGAGCAATCAACAACAAAGACCGACCACGTTCATCCATGCCAGTCTTGAAAGAGTGCACACGTCCGGTCGATTGTAAGAACTCCACAGATACATGTGTAGGGTCATCAGAATCAGCAACAGCAGACACAGTCTTGCTTAATTGCATAGTCCGTTCACGATTACTCGGTTGCACAATGAGATAATGCAAAGTGCCTTCAGAGTAGTTGTCAATGATGTCATACACTTCATTCACATGTGTAGACTGTGTGGCCCAATTGCGATTACCGGGACGTAATGATTCACGATAATGGTCAGGTGCTGTGCCTACTGGTGGGTCCAATGCACCACGTGAACGTGTCCGCACGACCATACGGTGGTAAGATGAAGGGTGTTCAGGGTCTATGACATGGCTTGCGTCTACTGCTTTCGGAGGTGTGCGAGGTGGGTCTCCACTGTTCACAGGCGTGTAGTTGCTCGGAAGGCTACTCTCGTCCAATTCCAGTTCAGAGAGTCGCCCACCTGTGTTGTCTCCCACAAGCCGATGTGCTTTCATGGCTACTTCAGCACCACCCACATCTGCACCGTGGAAAACAAGCACACCGCCGGGTGCGTGCAATGTAGCCCCACCACTTACAGCGACAGCATCAGCGATATGGTGTGCGACCCGCTTCCCATCCAACAGAGAACCACCATGAGGCACAGTCTTCTCAACCAATAACACTGGTCCGTTCGCGCCCATCTTAGTCCCCAACAGGTCTATCGCATTGTAATGAATCTCCACGTATGGAATAGAGAGACCTGACACTTGCAGAAGAGCCACGCGCGATTCAGTTTCAGGTGTAAGATGAAGATTATACACACCATCAGTGGCGGCGACATTCTCTGCACCATGTCCTTTGAGCAGGAATGGGCGCACATCGAATCCAGTCCCACCAATAGCGATGATACCGTCACGGTGTGCATCTATTGAAGCGAGTCCATTACGGATGACTTGCACAGCCTGTGAAGTGTTTTCCACACCTTTGACTGGGGCAGTGAAAGCCTGTCTGTGCAAATGAACTCTTGACCCGATAGGGACTTGTTCTTTGATTGACACACTTTGCCCACTGAAAGACACTTTGAAATCATCTGAAATACCATCCATTGTGCGAGTGGCATTCTCTTCCACTGAAGGGGGGAAGAGTTGTAGGAACGGGTGTCCGTCTACGTGAGAGAAATGATGACGCCCAGTATGTCCAATCTGAAACTTCTCATCTATGGTCCATGAAGACACACTGAATGGATTCCCAGCAACACCGGCACTGATACGTCGTGAGAAAAAGAATCCGTGATTGTCAAGCCCACCCTCATCTAACAACATCTGCCCTGTGCGGTCAATTGCCTGTGACCCTAATCCGGGCTGCTGGTAAGGCTTGCCGGTCTGACTGTCAATGAGCAAGTCAGCCTTGATGAGCACGAACGCACTTTCACCTGCAAGATTATTGGCAGTATTGAATGCAACTCGCGCATGTAAGAGACCACGTGCACCTGTGTTTGCTGTGGTATTGAAATCGAGATGAATGCTTTCGATGGTCACCACACCCGCCTCTGTTACTGACACAAGCCGCACACGTTCGGGTGCCTTGTTATTCGGGAGACCTGTGAGCACATCTGTGCCAGTTGGGTTGATGAGGAGATTGAATGGGCGATGCAAGACTTCAATGGTTTGTGCACCACCACCGTGTGCATTGTTAGCCACTTGATATGAGCCGAGTCCTTCCGGCGTATAGGTGCCTGTCAGTGTGTCACTCTTACCACTGATACGCTCATACAGTGTCTGTGCTTGTGCTGCGCTGATATTGAAAGTGGTAGCCCCTGCTGATGGTGATGATGTGATGTAGAACACATCACTCTCTACATCCACAGGCTCTTCAAAACGCCATAAGCCAATCGTGTCACCACTGGGAAGTAATGGTCCCACACGGATGCCACTTTCATTGAAACCCCGACGCCAGTGCACACCGTGTATATGCCCTCGGTATTGACCACCGCGACCACCAATGAACAAGTCAGCATCGCTATACTGTGCCTTGAACTTACTACTCAATTTTTCTGACGCTATGAGTTCCCCGTTGACATAGAGTTTGACCTCTTGGCCAGTGAATATACCAACCACATGATAGAGTTCACGCTGCGTGGCATTAAGACCACTACCGTTGTTAATGAATGCGCCACCGTTTGTGGGGTAAAGGAGACCAGTGGCACCTTCACCTGACATGGCTTGCACACTACGTTTGACTCCACCGGCTGTGCTCACATTGACTGTGAAAGATGCAATAGCAGGTGCACCCACAGAACCCATGCGCAATTCAAACAAGTCGTCTTTGACAGCAATTACGCCACCACAATCAGGGCTAACCCATGCTTCGACTGAGAATGAATTAGCCACACGTCCTATATCTCGCTCACTACTACGTGCACGGTTCCCTTCAGTAGTCACAGACATAGATGAGCGGGCTGTGTCACTACCCACATTGACTTCCAGTCCAGTCTTGTCGAATGCGGCCTGTGGGACAACTACACCGTCACTTACGCCATTGAAGAACAACGCATGAGTAGAACGGCCAATAACAGTCATCTCACAGCCCCACAATCATATCCAACGGTTGGAAAGTAATGTCTGCTGAATAGACAGTCTCACCTGCTGAATACTTGAAACTGACATCCACCACAGTGCCGCGAATACCAGTCTTGAGGTCAGCCCTATCGAACTTAACACTGGCATCTCGCACATTGCCTGACGAGTCTTGGTCCACAGGATTAGTGAGACCTGTGACAAGAAGGAAATTGCGTGTAGCATAACTGGGTGGGTCAGAAGTAGCCAAAGCACCACTGCTCACTTGTTGTAGTGAATTGTAAGGCAGTTGTAGACCGATGATATAGTCATTGCCTACTTCATCGCCCAACTGCATATCTTGGTCAGCACCGCCGAGAGAGAACCCTGCATCTGAAGTGCCCCCACCAACATTGAATACGCTACCCATAGCACCCATGACATTGCTGTTAGCGACATTGGCGATGAGGTCTTGCATCTTATCACCTGCTGACTTACATGAATGGTCTTCACCGTTTAAGAACTCTTGAGAGGTAGGTGTGCTTGGCTTCGCACCTGACGATGTCCAAAACACAGGCGTTGCAGTGTTCCCATTGATACCTGCTTCTTTCTGTGTAATAACGACCTTTGAGTTATTCCCACCAGTGAGCGTAGTCAATTGCCCTGCGGTTTGTGCAATGGTGAAAGCGTCTGTGAATTGTGTGCCACCACCTGTGGCAATAACTGTGGGTGCATAATTGGCTGCTGTGAGAGCAGCCACTACGGCAGCAGCGATTTGCTGCCCTGTGGTCAACCCTTGAATCCCTACGTTGGTCACCAGTGATGCTGTGCTTGTGTGACCCGCGCTACTATTGTTGAACTTCACAGTGATGCTGTCAGATGTGCTTGCCTTCTGATATGTGCTTGTCAGACTGAATGTGTGCTCATGTAGATTCGCAGCAGTGACATCACCACCGTCACCAGTCATGTATTTCCAGTTGATTGCGGTCTCGGTCTGTGTGTTCACTGTGCCTTTACGCCCGAAATCTATGAAACAAGAGGCTTTGGTGGGTTCAGATGTAGTGCCTGAACAATCATCATCGCGCAAGATTGCTTCGATGCGAATGTCACAAGAGACAAGATTCATGTCGGTGCCGAATCGCTCTCCGGTAATAGGCACAGGGATAGCCGCTATGCCTCTCCTTACAGCCATCGAGAAGCCAACAGCGTCCAGTGCAAGACTTGTGCCGTCACGCTTCACTAAACGCACTGGGACACCCATCAGAAGTGCCCCCTCGTTGTTGCGCCACCTTGTCGTCGCATCTCCTGTGCAAGGATGTCACTAATCTCACGCGCCAATCTGCGCTTATCTGTGCGGTCTGTGACACCGGACACATTGATGTTCACGGTCATAGAACCACCGAGGCCGCTACCGAATCCTGTCTTCGATAGTGGAATGACGGCTTCAGGTCCTTCTTCACCAATACGTGCTGTTGTAGGCCCTGTAACGATACCACCACGTGCAAGGTGAGGGATTTTATCAATGCCCACAAGATTCTTGATTTTGCCTATCCCTAAAGGCAGAGAGAAGCCTATGATAGAGTTGATGGGGTCGATAATCCAATTATTGACCAAACCTTTCAGACTTGAAAGAGGTGACAGTAGTGCACCAATGAGTGAACCGAGAACACCACTCAGACTCGGGAAGTTCTCAAGCCCAATTACACCCATGATAGCGTCACCCACACCACCTAATGTGGCCATGAACTCGTCTTTCTTCGTGATGAACCCGTTGTAAGCCTTATCCAATGAACTCAATAACGCGCCAATTGTATTGTCATAAAGCCAATCTTTACCGGCGGCGAGTGCTGTCAATGCGGTTGACAACACAGCCGCTATTTTGTCTCGGTATTTCCAAATGGTAGCGAGAATGGCGACCCCAATGGCTATCGGCCAACCGACAATGAAGGCACCAACGAGAGCAAAGAATGCAACTGTGCGCCACCAACTTCCCAACACCCAGTCTTTGGCCGCTCCGAGAAGGGCCATGATGTCATCCCAGCATCTGTAAATTATCATGATGATAGTCGCAATGATTGCAGCAATAGCGACAGGAATACCCCAAACAGGCATTGTGACGGCTGCCACAATGGCCATAGCAACTCCACCAACTACGCCAATCCATACTGGCGCTTTGCCCGTGAATGCAGCCCATAATGCGGCCAGTCCTGCTACAAAAATAGTGATAGGCAGCATCATTGCAGCACTCAATCCGAGGAAAGTGGTGCCAGTGAAAGCAAGGAAAGCACCTAACCCTGCTGTGGCAACAGCGAGAGCCGCCAGTATAGCAGCGACAGTGCTGTCAGTTGAATCCTTGACAACACGGAATATGCCGACCATTCCCATGAGAGTAGCAATGAAAATGGCGAATGGGACACTGATGGTCAAAGCAATAGCCGCGAATACAAGCATGGAGGCTGCGGCCACATCTATGGCTGACGCTAATCCCCCCTCACCTTCACCGTGGAATATCATGAGTAACCCTTGCATCGCGTCGTGTATGATACCCATGTTCTCCGTCAATTCAAGCACTGGACTATTGGCCCCTTGAAATGCGATACTCAAAGCCGCAAGACCGACAGTGATGAGAAGGAAGATACCGAAGAGGGCCAAGAAGTTGACGAGTAATTTTTTCTTGAGAGTGACGGTGCCCTTGAGATGCTTGTTGTAGAGTTTCTGTGTGCTTCCCATAGCCAAAAGTTGAGCCATATGCGCTTGCATCTTCGTCATGTTCCTCTTGTTCTGTTCCTCTTCCTTCTTTGTCATGTTGAAGCGGTTGGTTGAGTGCTTCAACATGGCCACCATGCCTCGACCCATCCCAGTCATCTGTTTTACCATATTGACCATTGGATTCTTATTCCACATTGCGTAAAGTTTGGCTTCCCCTTTTTCAAGCAGTCCTTGAGATTTGTGCGCTCTTGTTGCTGCAATTCCATAGGATTCCAAGTTCGCTTTCAGTTGGTCTAAAGCCTCTGCGTTCTTTTGAGCCATTGCAGCAGCGTCGTCAGCCATTTACTCACCATCCTTCACTGCCGGGGAACGGGGTCCCGCGCTCTGTTGAGCCTATGCTGGTCGTGCTCTTAGACTGATTGGTCACCTTCTCCATTTCATCAGCCTGTCGTCGGTCAGAGGCTGTAGCCCACACAAACGATTGCTCAAACACATCAGGGGCCATTGCGAGGACTTCAGTGATACTGATTTTGTAATGGCGTGCCACGTAATACACCATTCCATCCACCATGCTCTCAATAGTTGTCTTCTCACGTTTCATGTCCTGATACAACTGTTCGGCCCTTTCAGGCCATGTCACAAAGGGCCCATCATCAGGTCCTGTGGTTGTGGTAGTAATGCTGTAATTTGTTGAGCGACAGAGGCTTTCAAACCGAGCATCTGTGTCTTTGTCATCTGTGGTTCAGTGCGCTCAATGCACTTCTCCATCATGTATCGCCAATACCCTGCAAGGTCGAGATTAACTCCACCTTCGGGATTGATGTCTACAAACGATTTGATAGCGTCTTGCATCTGCAAGAAGGTGAGTTCTTTGACCCACACACGCAACATGAGATTATTCTCAGGGTCTACCTGAATCTCATGCATCTTAGCCCCACCCGTTACGAGTAGGCTCGATATATCATTCACTAACTGGCTCGGTTCCTTCTGACTGTCCGTCATTTCCTCCATCTAACTCACTTCCTTCGTCGGGTGCTGCTGCCTCGGCAGGGGCATCCTCACTTTCCTCAGCAGCCGATTCCTCGGGGGCTTCAGTCAGTGTGCGCAGTCGTTCTATCAACTGTGCTTTCGTGCCTGATACGGGCAGTCCTGCGGCACGGCAAAGTGCCTTCAACTGCTCGACAGTCATCGAATCGTAATCATCTTGCGCCTTTCCAGTATCTTCACTGGTCACGGCGTCATCGTTAGTGGGGGTGTCCTCAATGAATGGGGTTTCATCAGGCTTGCCCGCTTCAGGGTCGAAGATTGGTTCTTCCACCACTACGGGTTCAGGTTCAAGACGGCGTCTACCACCGGGGTGTAGGCTTCTTCTCATCAACAATACCCCCTTAGTGGGCATTTCCAGCATTGTCCGTCACATATCATCATATCACCTCAACAGTGTAGCAGGGCGTCGTGTGAGACGACCTTAACGTGCTTTGGCATAATCTTGAGTTCGCTCTTGATTACGCCCTTATCTTCAGGGATGCCCAGTGGGGCTTCTGCAATAATGTAGTCATCAACGATGATGACCAATTGCTCACGATTCGCACCTGCACCTGCTTTCGTCAGTGTGAGTGTGATGGGTTCAGTGTGATTGTGTGTGCGGTTTGTGCGGAACTCATGCCATAGTAGTGGGTCACTGACAATGATTGTCATGGCCATCTCATACTCAACCTTACCTTCCACGATGAGTGAAGGGTTGCGTGCGCCACCAAATGGAATCTGTTCAAGTGATTGCCCTGATGTGTTCCGTGCTTCTGCCTGTGGATTGCCACGGATTGTGTAGTGCGTAGTGGTGTTGTTCCGACCTGATAGGCTGAAGTTTGTAACTTGCGCGATATTCATTCCAAAAGCACTGATGGTCCCATTGTAGAAAAAGTAGGGTTTTTCGGTGTTAGGTGCAATACCTGCCGCCTTACGTTCTGAAAGACCGTTGCCGACATTCTCAAACATTCGGTGTGCCGTATAGCGGTCACCGACTGCTGCTGTTACAGTGGCCACAGTCACAGTTCCTCCTGAACCACCGGCCAGAGTCAATACGTCACCAACTCGATAACCTGAACCGGCAGCATTGACTGCTACTGTGTTCAGCACACCGTTGGAAATCGTCGCCACTGTGAATGTAGCATTAGCACCACCTGTGCTGACTGTGATAACTTCAGAGGCAGCATAACCTGACCCATGTGCAACTATGGTGGCAGACGTGACAAATCCTCCATTCACAGTAATATCCACTGTGAGACCTGTGCCTGACCCTGCTGAAGTCGTGGCCTTTACCCCTGCTGTGTAGCCTGTCCCAACATTTGTCATGGGTCCCAATGTCTCGGGAACACCATTCAGAATAGTGGTAGTAAATGTTGCACCTGAACCTCGGTGATGAGTTGACGCTGCTGCGGACACTGCTGAATACCCTGAACCGTCCTCTGTGACTGTGAGTGTAGCGACACCTCCAACACTGTCCTCAAGACGACCTGTGTCTGTGTAGCACATCAGAGCATCGAAGCCCATTGTCATCTTCACTTCAGCATCTGCGTCAGCAGCGATTGACCATTCTTTGACTTTACATCCTTTGTAGATTCGCGTCAATTGCTTACTGTCAGAAGCAGTGTTAGGCACATTGCTTGCTTGTGACCCTGTATAGCCGCCTGTTCCATAGGAATCCACATCACGTGTGCGCATCGAGGTCTCCAATGAGAATGAAGGTGTGTGATAGCCACTGAAAAGTGCACGACTCTGACGATTGGTGATTGTCCCATAGGTCGCAGTTGCGGTATCGAAGTGTGGTGAACCGTTAGTGCTTCCATCATGGAAAGCGACTGTTTTTATTGTGCATCCAGCATCGTGGTTGAAATTGAATGGGTCATCTACATGGATGCGAGTGACACTCCCTGTCGTGTCAATGCAAATGACACGGCGCAATTCATTCCGTTCAGTGGTTTGGAAATTGGTCTGCAATTGAGTCCATTTGGTTCCAGTAGTGATAGGGTCCTCATGGTCTGTGGGTGTCAGCACATCTGTGGTGTCCACGATGAGAATATACTCACCAACAGTAGGTGGGTTGGTCACAGTCCCTGATACAAACTCAACAAATGTATCACCCATAGAGACGGCTGCTGCGGCAGGTCCACCAAGTGTGGCCTTTGCAGTGAGTCCACCATATACGGCTTCGTTACCGAGGCCATAGTATAGCCAACGTGGGCTGTTCAGCATCATCTCAATGCTGCCACCCTCATTGCTGAATCGCTGTGGTTCTTGCACTACGACATCTCGACCAATACCGATAACGTGTGAGCGTCGAATCTCCGCCTTCGTTTCAGGGAAGGTCAGAGTTGCCGCAAGTCCAATGAACTGGTCTGTGAGCACGGTCTCGTCACTGGCAGCAGCACCGGGGCTATACACCATACCGACATCAGGTGTGGGTGTGCCAAGTGAGTCAATAATGAGAGCGTCACCTGCTGTCGCAGCAGTCACTGCACTGGTTTTCAGAGCAGGTGTGACAAGGATGTCTGTGCCATAGTTGTCCACGATGGTGTAGATATTGCCTGTCGTGGCGTGGTCATCTGCACTCAATGCACCGCCACCCTTGATGCGCAACTTGCTTCCTGCAAGTAGTCCCACTGGGTAGCAAAGATACTGGTTTGCGCCAACAAAATGACCTGAGCCACCACCCGCAGTCATGCGGAGAGTGGTGATGTCACCTGCTGTTGCTTGCACACTGAATCTCAACCCATTATGGTAGTCGTATTCCAGTGTAAATCCTGTTTCATGACCAAATGTGGCCTCGCTAATGTCGCCCTTGTATACTGTTGATGGCATTGCTCTCCCTCTACGCGATGAGTTCCGCGAATATGACTATTTCGACTTGAAAGGTAAACCTGTGCAGATGTTTGGTCCTATCTGAAAGGTCTGTGCGCGTCTTGTAGAGCAGTCTGTCAAAGTTCTGCCCATCTCCCTTGCGCTTGCTGTGGACGATGCGTCGAATCTCATCCTCCATCTTCATGATTTGGTCACGGCCCATGACTGTGCGCGCATCAACTGTGACGTTGACACGTGTGTGCACCACGTCATAGAAAATATCCGGTTGCTCTTCATTGTGAGCAGTCTCATAGAGAAAAATCGCATCACTGCGGTTCAGGTCAAAGCGTTTTCCTCGACCGGGGTCCACCGTAGTGATGTCTTGAATCACAGGTTTGCGCTGTGAAGTATTGGCGCGGTTCCAATTGGTATCGAAAATAGAACGGATGAGTTCAATAGATTCTGTCGCCATATCAGTTGCCCTCCGCTTCCTTGAGTATGTCTGCCCCAATAGGGCTCTCCACTTGAGCCTGTCGCTCGGCTCTCATTTTGATAGAAATGTAATCTTCGTGCTTTTCATCCAACGCTTTCCCGTCTACAGACATAATCACGCCGTTCCCATCCACTTCATAACCGTAAGCGTGAGCGTTCGCTAACAGGAACATCCTACCTTCATCTGTGAACACAGAGAGTTTGCGCGCTTGCATGATGGGCTCTCTTTGACTTTCAGCCAATGCTTTGAGTGTCTTTTCATCAATCATAGGATGTCCAACACCTCCACATAGCGAGGCAGGGTCTCTGCGACCTGCTGCTTGAGCAATTGATACTTACTACCGAGGTCAATGTTAGATGTGCCTTCAGGTAGTAGCACTGTGCGGTCGTCAGAGATGAGTAAGTCCATAGCGACCAGTTTGGTGGCAATATCCTCTATCGCCTTCTCCACATATCGCTCACCGTGCACATATGTGACCTTGACAGCATTCCACTCAAAGTAGGGGTATGTGTTGTTGAAATAGATGATACCGAGTTCGTAGTCCATCCACCAGTCGCGCAAACGTGCTTCATCACCAGTGGTTGTGCCCACATAGTCAATCTTCATACGATACTGGTTTACTATCACACCGTTGGTGGCTGCTGCATTGAACCCTGTGGGTGTTAGTTCAGTGATGCCTGTGAAAGTTGTGTTGGTCTTCGCAGTATAGTATGCTGCCTTCACTGAAGAGCCTGAACCAATGAACAAGATGCCATAAGGTGCAAACCCGTCTGTGCTGGTCACTGTCAATGTGCTTCCAGCGAGAGACGAGATGGTTGTGGATGAATCAGTCACATTGCCGATAGACAGACCATCGAGATTGGTTGTGGCCAATGTGGCATTCTGCCCACCTTCACCACGTCGCATGGATGTGATTTTCATTTTACCTGCGCCGTAGTCAGCGTTAGCAGATGCAAGGAACTCATGGTGGACTTTGGCCGTAGTAAGACCACCTGTCCCATATACATCTTCGGAAGAGAAGGATGGTGAAAAGGCAACTTCGGACTTGTTTCGATTGAAGTCTTTGTTGATGAGGTCAGCAAGATTCTGTGCTGTGGATGAGTCATCGAAGTCAGCACGCCAGTTCCCTGAACCTGCCCCGACTTTCAGAGAGGCTACACCTCCACCACCGGGGCACAGATACACATAGTCGGCTGTGCTCAATGCACTTTGATTCGTCACTGTTACACGTGCTTCTGCTGCCCCGACTTCACGGTATTCTTGACCTTGCCATATTTCCAGTCTTAGAATCTGCTGCACATTGCGGAAGCGCAATGGGGCTGTGCCCACATAGTCCGTGTAGTATCTGCGCCTGTATGGTTTGTATGTGTCAAAGTTCACATACTCGGCTGTCTGTAGCATGGGACGCCATGAGTTATTGGTCAGATTGTCCAACTTGTCCTGCGTCCTCTTGATGAGCGTCTGCACAGCCGCTTTGGTCACACCACGACGTTTACCATTGGTGAACGATTGTAGGTTCTGCACAGTCGCAAACAAAGCCGTAGTGTGATTCTGTGTTAATGCGTATGTGGCTCCTGCTGCATCTTTGAGATTGAGCCTAATGTCTGCCCCTGAAGCCACAATTGAAGCAATGTATGCCTCTTCACCCATCGTGCCCTCACTGGCAATTTCCACTTTGTCATCCACTTCAAACCCAGTATGTCTGTGGTCTGTGGGACTAATCAGCACATATGTGGTCCGAGGTGTGCCGGGACCACTATCGTATGAGAGGCTGACGGCGTCAGGAAACGGAATCTGCAAAATGTCTGCAACCTTTTGCGCAGTAGTGTAATAGAGCCGGTCAGGGTCTATGGGTCGTGGGACACTCTCGCCAGTCTGAAATACGGTCGGCATTAGGCATCACCAAGTGGGGGCTTGTAATCGGGTCTTGCTCTGTATTCTTCCACTATTTGCCGCCTTTTTTCTCTGTCCGCAGCCATCTTTCCTTTCAAGTCCGTCCACGCTTGGTCTTTGGCTTGTTTTGAACTCACCGCAGCCTTCGCACCTTGCCAGTAGTCTTTGAGATGTTCTGACCACGGTCTGTCCCAATCTTGCGTTTGTTCATTCCATTCCCCTACATCAGCATCGAGTTTGATTTTACCTTCAGGGCCCCATAGCAACTTGTCCCATGCTTTAGGCGGGGGTGTGGGGGTAGAGGCTGGGGAAAAGCCGGGAGTCAAAATAGACTGTTGCCCTGAAGCCGTCGCTGCTTGCACAGCCTCGGGAGATGGTTGCGCTAACGATTCTTTGAGCACGGTCCATGCTTTGCTAAGAGGCACAGACATCACACATTCACCTCAGTTTTGCCGAGGTTGTATTCCATCGGCTTAGAACACGCCCCACATCGCTCAAGATAGAGGAAATGAAGCATCCCGCAGTGTTTGCATCGTGTGCCTGAGCCAATGTCAATAATGTCCCGCACATTGCGAGTTCTCATGCGCTGTTCGCGTGTGATTCCCGCAAGCCTCTCACGACCAGTGGCGTCAGGGTCCGCATAGGCCCCCTCGTCCTTCTTCCATCCCTGCTTCTGCATTCGGATGAGGTCTTTGAGGTCGAGGCTCATGCTACACACCTCATGTGTGCAACACAGTTACGATGATTTCACCACGGACCATTTCTGTATCGAACGCAAGTAAATCACCGGATGCCACACCATCAGCAGCCAATGCTGCTGTAAGCAATGCAGTCAGACCACCCGCACCTGCTTGGTCTACAGCAACCACCGATGGTTGGTATCGGTAGACTTTCACTGCAATTGCTGCCATTGGGCGTCACCACCCAATCAACGCTTGCCCATTGCCATGAATCGGCCACTCTTGTCAGTTGCGCCTTGAACGACATTGAATGTCGTGTCACTTGTGTCAGTGTGCCATGCATAGATGGTTGTGGCATCTGCTGATGTCACAGACACCCCGAGTAGTTCACTTAGGTGTTCACTGACATCAATAACGCCACCGCTATCGCCACCACTAACTACGAATGAGCCTGTGACGACCATCATGTTACCGAATGTGCTGGGTCTTGAATCAAATAATACTGCTATTGGCATATTTCTCACTCTCCTGAGTCTTCCTGTTCAATTGGTGCTGAGGGTGCCTCCTCCATAACCTCTTCGGTCGGAGTAGGGTTCAAGTGTTCTTCCACACGTGTGAGCAGTTGTGCCTTTGTCAGACCTGCTCGCACAGTGATGTCACGCTCTCCTAACCACGCAATGATGTCACGGCGAACCCAACTTGCACTGGGGTCACCAACTGGGCCCGCATCCTCGGAGACCGTAGGTGAACCAGTCTCCGGGGATGGGGTGTTAGCATCATCTGTGATTATCCAGTCTCGACCTTCAAATCTACGTCGTTGTGAGTCCAACTTCTCTTGCGTGATAGATTGGAACTCACCGCGCACGAAATACCCCGCAGGGGTGCTAAGTGTCGGCCAACGACCTACGTATTTGACTGAAGGCATCCTCAATCACCAACTTCAGGACACAATTGCCATGAATCCAGTGCTGCCAGTCAAGTTACCTTCACAGGCAAAGGTGATTGCTGCTGTGCCAAGTCCGGCGTCTACCGAACAAGATGTTGCTGCTACACCCGAGCCACCGATAACGATTGCGTGAACTGTGTCTGCATCGCCACCAACTGTGAACACGTTGTTGTTCTGCACCAATGTGCAAGTGCCGACGACCATCTTGAGTCCTCGCCCTGCTGTGTTGGTTGTGTCGTCATTTGACGCTGCGAACGGTGTTAGAGCACCGGGGTATGCGTCTGCTGCCCCACCTGCACCATCCAACCATCGTGTGCTGGATTCTAATGCACCTGCCCAAAGGTCAAGTTCAAAGTCTACTGTCATGACTCCTGCCGAGCCAGTTGTTCGTGTAAATGTCACTGCCATAATTCATCATCTCCTTTTGTTTCTCCCATGAACCTCACTGGAGGTCACGAATGCTCCCCTGTGAACCGAAGAAAGAACACCATAGTTCTCCCATTGTTCGATACAGTCCTTCTTGTCCGAGACGGTTGATTGCGAATGGGTCACCAGTCTCAATACCACTCTCAAAGTATTGTGTCGGAATCGCAGTCTGGAACCACAGATAATCAGTGTCCAAATAATACATCCGGCTGATAGTTGAGCCGCCTTCAGTGTCTACGTCCTTGCTTGGAATAAGTGGCACACCGTTGTAGGTTGCCACAAGGAATCCTGCTTCAATACCGGGCACACCCTTCACACCGTTGTATGTTGGGGTGACACGCTTGCTGTCCATGAATCGCTGCTGACTCTGCAAGAGTTGCTGCACACGCATGAGTGTGTCATATCCAGTTAGGATAACCTTTGGATTACCACCACGGGTCCAAATCTGCTGGAACAGTGAATCAAGATGGTCAAGACTCAATGTGCGGTTTGAAGCCGCAGTTGAGGCGTCACCACCGACGTTCACTTCAGCACTGTGGAATGCAGCACTGCCGTCACGTGCGATTGAATACATATCGTGGTCACCGAGTGCGCTTACTGAAGTTTGTGTGACAGTCTGAACTGCTGGGTCTGTGGTAACTCGGTCAAGTGACTCAAAGTCGTTGCCCGCAGGTGTGTCCACATCGTTGGTCATCATTTGGTTGATGTGGTCAGCGTGGTGCTTGCCCATTTCTTCCTTCAGAACCTGTCGAACATCGCCCAGTCCATCGTCCTTGTCAGACAAGAACATGCTGACCTCGGAGAGGTCAAAGGTGTGCGCAATGGTCTTTGGCTTTGCAGCCACGTGTAGGAAATCAGGTTTGGTGGTCTCCGGCAAGGTTGCGTTCTCAGCAACACCGCCACCCTTAGTGAAGGATGGCTTGCCAGTGATGATTCTCCAACCACTGCGCTCCCACGGCTTCTTTGGCAGAATGCTGAAGGCGTTAAACTCTTGATTCAACTGACTCCAAACTTTGCGGCCATAGATTGCCTGATACACACCGGCTGTGGTAGATGTCAGAGGCGCATCGGCCTTGAGTAGGTCTCCACTACTGTATGTGTAGCCTGTGAGGGCTGCACCACCGTAGTAGTAGCGTTCCATGTCTTGTAGTGTCCTTACGTAATTTCGTGCCATTTAATTCACTCTCCCTTCAATGCTTTGCCAGCGAGTCTGTGCACATCGTCCCATGACATCGAAGCAAGTTCAACTGTCTCGGGGATGGCAATGGATGCCCCTGCGCTCTTGGTGATGGTTTCGCCTCCACCAGTAGACACAGTGTTGATTCGCTCATTTAAGGCAAGAACTGCCTTCTGCAAATCGTGGATTGGACTGCGGGAATCATATGCTTGCTTTGCAGCAGCATTGCGCGCTTGTGCCTGTTCTTTGGACAATCGGTCTTCAAAGTAGTTGCCCAATGAGTTCTTGAATTGTTTCTCGACAGTCGCTGCCTTGTAAACTTCATACGCCTCTTCAATCTGTGCGTTAGAGACGTTGCTGGGTGCAATGAAATCCTGCTTGATAACGGTCTTGTTGCCGCTCGGTGCAGAACCCATGTTCATCTTTGGTCGCTTTGAAGAGTCGTCTTCTCCTGCGCCTTCGATGCTGCCTTGACCTCGGTGGTCAAAGCCGTGCTGGCCGGGACCATACCCTTTGGCTACGCCGTCAAAGTGTGCGCGTGCCACAGAGGGGTCATGCCCTGACGCTTTAGCAGTCTGCTCAAGCCATGTCAGGTAGTCTGTGGTGATTGTGTCAGCCAATCCGTCAGAGTATGCCATTGTCATATCATCATCTCCATCATCATCATCATC
>CETC01070377.1_pt1 | contig 21751 bp, 22 predicted proteins | sample 326911 | NCBI WGS metagenome assembly CETC01 (sample SAMEA2622694, study PRJEB7988) | marine metagenome | isolation source: saline water (ENVO:00002010), including | reverse complement strand
AAAGCGCTGATGACCTACGGTTGGGATAATAAAGAGTTACCGAAAAAAGACGGTCGTGAAGATCCTCTCGACGCTTTGCGATACGACTGTATCACTTGGAATTGGAATCAAAACATAGTTGACCGACGACAGTACAGCGCACCGGCACCAACGTCGCGACGGGTAAAAATAGGCACGGGCAAATCGAGGTCGTTTTGATAATTCATGGTGATAGCTTAGAGGTTTTAAAAAAGTATGAAGACAACCATTTTGATGCAGTCGTCACCGACCCGCCTTATGGATTATCAGCGTGTACACCCGCGAACGTTAAGGCATGTTTAAGAGCATGGTTAAACGATGAAGCATACACGGCGACCGGCGGCGGGTTCATGAGTAAGACTTGGGATAATTGGGTACCAAGTCCGACTCTATGGTCTGAAGTCTACCGAGTCTTAAAGCCGGGTGGACACGCTTTAATCTTCGCCGGTTCGAGAACTCAAGATTTAATGGGGTTGTCGTTGCGGTTGGCCGGTTTTGAGGTTCGCGACGTTTTACAATGGATCTATGGAAGTGGTTTCCCAAAGTCTCATAATGTTAGTAAATCTCTTGATAGACATTTAGGGTTTGAGCGTGAAATCATCGGAGAACAACGAATGACCGGCACCGCCCGTCGTGTAAAAGGCACCAATACAAACGGCCATGTTCGATGCGGTTTAGTTGATGAATATGAAGAGACAACGATAGAAATAACAGCGCCGGCAAGCGAACCGGCTAAACGATACGAAGGTTTCGGCACAGCCTTAAAACCCGCTTACGAGCCGATACTTTTAGTCCGTAAACCGCTCGCCGGCACCGTCGCCGAAAATGTGCTTGAGTATGGCACCGGCGGGTTAAATATTGACGAGTGTAGGATTTCTTTAAACGGCGAAAAAACGTCAAGAGACGGCGGGAATTTCGGAACAAATGGGGTTCAATTTAATAGCTCAAAAATAGGTTTAAGATTTTTAGCGCCGAGCTATAAAAAAGGACGTTGGCCGGCCAACGTCATTCTTGACGAGCAAGCAAAACTTGATCCGCGTTTAGGTCGTGATTCTCGTTTCTTCTACTCTCCGAAGCCGAGCACCTACGAGCGTCACGCCGGCGTTAACGGTGATAATGTACACCCGACGGTCAAGCCAATTGATCTTATGCGTTACCTCATCAGGTTGATAACACCGCCCGACGGCCTTGTCTTGGAACCGTTCGCCGGATCAGGCACAACGCTATGCGCCGCGGTGTTAGAAGGTGTCGAGATTGTCGGTATTGAACGCGAGGCGGAATACATACCTATTATAGAGTCGCGGGTTGATTATTGGTCGGGTAACCGCGAAAATGTGATAGCTGAAGACGAAGAGAAAACCGGACAACTTAAATTATTTTAGGTGTTGAATGCAGATCAAAACCCGCGAGCTCTCAATTGTCTTACTCGACTTGATCGGGTCAACTCGGTTTGTGCAGCGCGTCGGGCATACGAAGGCGGCCAAATGGCTACAATATCACGACCGGCTAACACGCTCGTTAATGTTCAAATTTAGCGGTCGCGAGATCGACCGAAGCGACGGTTTCTTAATCAGCTTCGAGGAACCTATCAACGCGGTCAACTTCGCCTTGCATTATCAAATGACGATACCGCCTAAGACGAGGTTGAATACTCGAATCGGCATACACGTCGGCACCGTCGCCGAAGTGACGCAACGCGAGCTTGACGTCATGGTCGGCGCGAAACCTGTTGAACTCGAAGGCGTCGCCAAGAATCTCGCCGCTCGTATCATGTCGCTATGCCAAGCGGGTCAAGTGCTCATGTCGTCCGATGCGTTCGCCCGCGTGAAAAATAAAACGAACTATGATACACCGCGCGGTGTTCGATATGCTCAAGTCGGTCTATATAAGTTCAAAGGTATCGCCGGCGCTCGCGTTGTTTACGCCGTCGGTCAAAACATCAAGTCGTTACAACCGCCGGCGGGTTCGGATAAGGCGCGACGATTGGGCGGGCCTAAACGCATCAAGTCACGCGCCCAACATCGTCGTTTAATAGAGTGGGCTTGGTGGACCTTAAAACGGTTTGCAGTCGTCAACGCGATCTATATCATGTATGTATTGTGGCCTTATCTCAGCGCTCAATATAAGCCGTTTCGGCTGATAACTCTATTTTATCGCCGGTTGTTTTATGAATGAATTGACCCCAAAACCGAAAAGTGAAAAAGAGTTAACGCGAGTTGAGAAGGCTCGGCGCGGTTGGTGGTTTTCGGTTGTGTTTATGGTACTTGTTGTCGGCCTTGTATTGTTTCTAACTTATGTCGAAATCGTTGAAAAAAACCGCGATGTCCTAGTCGGTATTCTCGGAGTCGTCACCGGTTCAATATCTTCAATGCTCGCGATTGCGTCGGGTCGCGATCCTTCTGAAGTCGAAGAGTTGAAAGACAAATTATCAAGTGCGAACGCCGACCGCGCTGCGCTTATCGGTCGGTTACGCGATGCACAAATCCAAATGCAGTTACTTCGAGAGCAACAAAGCGAACTCCAGCAAGCTATGATTGATAAGTTAAGTTTATTCTCAGGTGACCAGGTCATCAAAACCCGCGACGAGTCAGAAGTCGTTTTACACCCAACGGTCGCCGAGTGGCTGCCAAATAGAGATTAAGATAAACGGGGTCAACCCCGCCGGATAACCGGCACCCTGTGAGGTTGGCAAAGACCGACCCCGTTTATCAAAATCAAGACAACCAATCCTTTGAAGTCAATACCCGCGTTTAGTCTACACTAGACACGATTGATTTTAAACTGTAAACTACTCACGAGTATTGATGTCGCCTAAATATTATAGTTGACAATTACCGACTTTTGCGGGGCATCAATGCAAAACCCAAAACACAAACATTTTAGAGCGATGACGCCGCGGTTTGATACACGCGGTATCACCGGCACTAGTTTGTCGGGCGGGGTGATCTCAGGTTACGAGCAAAACGCGAAACTAAGCGGGCTTAACTGGGTTAATGAAGCTGAAGAGATGTTACGTACCGACCCGATCGTTATGCGGTCGTGGCACATGTTGAGACAAACACTCTTATCGGCGTCTTGGCGTTTCGAACCCGGTATCGAAAACGATGTCGTTAGTACCGAACTCGCGAGGTATGCAAACGAGGCATTCGGCTTTGACGGGTATGCCGGGCAAATGACTCTATCTTGGGAAGATCAACTTCAATATCTATTTCAGTTTATCCCGCTCGGCTATCGATACGCCGAAGAGTGTTATAAAGTAGGGCCAGATTCGACGGGACGCGTTCGGGTTTGGTTGTCTCATTACGCCGACCGCGAGCCAAGCGCACACCAGAGATGGTTATCACGCGATAATCAAACGCTTGACGGCGTGTTGCAAAACACCGTCGGCACGGCGAAGCAAGCCCAACCGATACCATCAAACAAACTGTTACTCTTGACGCTCAATAAGACCGGTTCGAATTTTGAAGGCATCGGCATGTTAAGGCCGGTTTGGTGGTTTTGGCGAACGAAGCAACGCATTTCAAATTTAATGTGTGTCGCTGCCGACCGCTGGGCAATCCCGACGCCTAAACTTGTTATCGATCGATCACAAGCAGAGTCGCTAGGACTTACCGACGGCGATATTGACGCGATGATCAACGAAGGCGAAGGACAAGCGCAAGCGCTACTCGCGACCGAACAATCGTATCTAGTCGAAAACCCTGCGGTCAAATTCGACACGTATTCGCCCGCGAATAATTTTCACGTCGACGGCCCGCTTAACATCATTACGAAATGCGACTCGCAAATCAGCTCCGCTTTCCTAACTCAATTCGCCGACCTTGGAAATACCGAAACGGGTTCGCGCTCGGTCGGTGAAATACATCTTAGCGTGTTTAGACGTGCGGCGATTAATCTTTGTGATATCGTCGCGTCGGCGGTTAGTGGCGTTGATCGACAAGGGGCCGGCACAATCGGCCGTTTAATTCGTTGGAATTATGGACTCGTTGACCCGTCAAAACTTCCGAAACTAACACACACCGGGTTAGATACTGATGATCTCGCTGACTCACTCCCCGCGTTGCCGGCGCTTGTTCAAGCCGGTCTATTGACTCCTGATGATGAATTAGAGAGGGCAATTCGCGAACGGCTCGGCGCGGGTGACTTGCCCGAAAATGCACAAAGATCACCGCTTTCAAGAGTCGCGGGCAGTGGTGCCGGGGGCACAGTCGCCGCACTTACTGAGAATTACATAAGGGCCCGAAAATGAAGCGCAAGCAACGACAAGCGATCAACCGTAATTTCGACCGACATTCTTTAAAAGCAAAACGTAAACACAAAACGCAACGTCACGCGCTAGCATATAGCGAGACACCGCCGGCGCTTTATGATGTGCCCGAAGGGTTAACAATCGGTAAACCCTTTAAGACTTTAGGTCTTGGCGCGGTTTCTTCTCGACTTACTGGCGACGAGCTCGGCAAAGAAGTCGACGTTGAATTACTCTCTGAATTGTTGAGAGTTTATCAAGCCCGGCGTAATCAAGATCCGGTTATCATCGATTGGAACCACGCTACAAGCCCTTACCAAGACGGCCCGCCGGCACCGCCGGAGAGCGGTAACGCGCTCGGCTTAATCGTTGATTTAGAATTACGAGATGACGGTCTTTATGCTGTGCCCGCTTATAACGAGCGCGGGCTTGACGTCGTAAATAATGCGGGCGGTGTCCTTTGGTCATCTCCTGAATTTTTGACCGGTGACGTTTTCGACCGCGGTGGCGGTGAACGCATCGGCACCGCTCAATTATTGGCGGTAACACTAACACCAAGGCCGGCACAGTCCCATGACCGGATCGACCGGATAACATTAAATGAGAGGTTTAATAAAATGGATGATCTCAGCGTTGACGAGTTAAAAGCACAACTCGCCGCAAAAGATGAAATGGTCAAAGAACTCGAAGCTAAAATCGCAGAGATGAAAGCAGATGCGGAATCTGCAATTAATAAAGCGACCGAGTCAAAAGACGACGACGACAAAGACAACGACAAGAAACTCGCCGAAGGTGCCGACGATAAAGACGACGACAACGACGACGATAAAAAGAAACTTGGCGAAAACTACAAGCGCTTAAATGAATCATTTTCGCCGGCGCTACTTTCTGAAGTTCAATCGCTTCGTGACTCCGTCGCAACGCTTACAGCCGAGCGCGACGCGATGCAACGCGATCAAGCGGTAAACGCGCTTTTGTCTGAAGGTCGTATTTCACCCGCTGAAGTTGAAGTCGCCGGTATTGCATACACTTTGAAAAAAATACAGCCGCAAATATGGGCGCACTTTAGCGAGCAACCCGCAAAGGTGCCCCTCGGTGTCATCGGCCATGGCGCAAGCGGTCAAGAAGTCAATCAAGGCACTTTACTTGAACGTATGAAACAAGTCGCCAAGGAAAAATCAATTTACTTAGATGAGGCGATGTCAATCGTTCACTCAGAAAATCCTAATCAATGGAATAAAGGCTCGGGCTTTTAAAAATGGCTAACACTGACAATATTATTTCAATGATCGCGGCGGGTACGATTACCGAGTTCGCGGTTGTCTCATTAGATACAAATGGCAAAGCGGTCGTTACAACCGCCGGCACCGACTTTAAAGTCATCGGCGTCGCGCAACGCGGGGCAAGTGCAGGCGACGCGGTCGACATCCTGGTTCATGGTGTTACTCGTATGATCGCGGGCGAAACTATCACATTCGCGACAACGCCGATTTTATCAGCTACGACCGCGGGCAAAGTGCAAGCATGTATCACGGAGGGTGGTTCGGCCGATACTACGTTTTACCCGATCGCCCGCGCTCTACCTAACATCAATCAAAAAGTCGTCGCCGATGGAGAGCAATTCTTTGCTCTATTTACCGGGCCGATGTCTCTAGTATAAAGGAGTCGATTAAATGGCTAGTTCATACACAAATATTCATCCAGTCGACCAAATACTAACTAGTTTAGTTGTCGAAACGGTCCCGAGCGATGACCAACTAATCGCGAGTAAGATCTTTGAAAATATCAAAGTACCCGAAAGATCCGGAACACTTCTTCTTGAAGAGACTAGAAATTTTATGGGTGCCGGCGCGGGCCTAAATCTTGAGCGCGCTGCCGGCGCAAGTCGCGCAACAATTGGCGGGTTCGATCGATCATCGCAAACTTTTAAAGCGTTGATTTATGCCGCTTCGGATTCTATCGCGATGGAAGATATTTTCGATTCGCAGTATCCAGGGAGCGAAGAAGCGCGACTTGCTAAAAAGGTTAGTCGAGTTATGAAGCTCGCAAAAGAAAAGCGAGCGGCCGACCTACTTTTCGACGCGACCGCGTTTAGCACTTCGGCAGCGACTGCAACATTTGACGCGGCCGGCGCGACGCCTTTAACTGATCTTCATCAGTTAAAAGATACGCTATTCGCGCAAGCCCACGGCATTAATCCCGACACTCTTATCTTTGGTCGAAAATCGTTTCGAGCTTTAGCGCGCAACCCTGAGGTGCGCGGCTATGTCGGCAACTCTTCGAGCGCCGGCGCATTTTCATCGGGTAATCAGATCTTAAACGACGAAGCGGTTTTGAGTGTACTTCGAGATGTGCTCGGAATTGCAAACATTCACGTCGGATCAGCCCTCCAAGATACCGCCAAAATCGGCCTAGCTTCAAATGAGGTTTCGATTTGGGATGATACAAGATTGTTTATGGGTATCCTTCACGGTTCCGATTCAATCGTTCAAAAATCAGGCAACGTTAAAGGCATGCCCGTCGCCGCGCTAAACTTCGAGTTCTCCGGCATGGTCGCGGGTCAATATGATTCATTAGATCGCACCCGCCGTTATGTTTACGCTGAAGAGGTTCACTCTTTTAAGGCGATTGATTCAACGCTCGGTCACGTTATGACCGGTTGTCATAGCTAAAGATGAATCATGATCGCACGGCCCCAAAATCACATCTCGTTAAATGAAGACGACGCCGACAAGCGTGCGATTGATAATTTAACGAATCAGGTAAAAGGACAACGGGGGCCGATTGCGACGTTGATTCGCGCTAGACGTGATCAATTAAAAGCTGAAGTCAAAGCCGAGCGGTCATTTAAAACCGGCCTGCTAAAGACTCAAAAAAATCTAATTCGTGAACTTTTCGCCGGCGGTGAGAATCCCGAAATAGTAACCGCGTTATTAAGCCCAAATTCAGATCTAACCACGTTTATTTTACAAAACGGCCTAGGTGACGCGCTCGCCGAGTTTATCGACGCGACGAGCGAAATACGCGAGTCAATGCTTAAAGGTTTAACCGCCGTGGGCATCGATCAACCCGCGTCAATTCAACCTGAGTTAGATTTCTTACAGGCGCAAACCGCAAACGCTATTTTTGACGATGTTATCGCGCCGGATTTTAAAAGTGCAATTCGGTCGTCACTCGTCGCGATGACTCAAAATATCCCCTTAACTATTATTAAGAGCAATCTTCAAACACGATTAGAGCGTTCAACGGGTCGACAGTTAACCGAGATCAAAACTCAAATTTCGGAGTATGGCCGATCGATCACAGCGACCGCGGCCGCGGCTGCCGAGCTAGACCTTTATTTATACACCGGACCCAACGACGGTATTACCCGACCGTTTTGTAAACGTTTAATTAATCTAGTTGTCGATGAATCGCAAATGAACAAACTGAATAACGGCCAGGGCAAATCGGTCAAGACTTCATGCGGTGGCTATAATTGCCGGCATAGTTGGTCACCGATTACCGAGTCATTTGTCGAAGCTGCCGATTTAAAACGGGCGACAATGTCGGATATTAACGACGCAAATAGCGACGCGAGGAAAAAGCGATAATGCGAAAAGCGGTTAAAGATCAGATTTATCATTTCGTTTGGAATCCATCCGAGCCTTATTCGCCGACGCCGTCGTTGACTGTGAAGTTTGCATCGGGTGACTATACTGCGAACTTTGTGCAATCAAGGGCCGACGTTGCTGTCACTAGTATCGCGAATGATCGTCGCACGTTGACGTTAGGCGGTGCCGCCGGTGCATCGTTAGAGCGTGATGAAGTCAAAGCCTTTTTAAGAACAACGCGAGATACTTGGTATTCGGTAACAGTTAGTCGAATTGGCGGCACAACCGCAATGCTCGCCGAGCCTTTGCCACGTGAAATCGATCTGTCATCATCGGCGACGTTAAATTTTGCGATGTCATATATTGACGTGCCGGCGGTTCAAACGGCGGTTAACGGTCTATACCCTTTCACAATCTCTTATGAAAGCGCGGTCGGCGGTCGGCATGTTGAAACGGGTATATTGAAAGTTACACCAAGGCCGTTTGATACCGGTCTATCTCATGACGAGTTGGTATCTCAAATCGCCAACCTTGCCGACATGATACCGCGTCGACAAAGCGACTTCAAACCGCAAATCTCAGCGGCGCTAGATGACATCGCGTTAATAGTTCGTGACCGCGTCATATCCGACGGCGTAACCGAAGATGAGGTATTTAATCAACAAGCGTTTAAGCGTGCTCATGTATATTGCACGGCGGCTATTATCTACGAGATGAATATGCAATTCGACGCGGCGACGGCGATGCGCGAACGATGCGATGAGCTTTTAGAGATCGCGTTAAGAAGCGTTGATATTGATCTTGACGGCGACGGGATTATTGATCTTGAAGAGGAAAACTTAAGACGATCCGGCGGTAACAAAAACGATTTTCGGGCGTCGTTTAAAAGTTATGTTAAATCGACTAATGATTCATTTTTTGAGCCGGCGCGGGGGCAACGTCACTAATGAGTAGTAAAGTCACCTTAAAATTGCCCCGTGTTATTTGGAGCGCAAAAGATACACTTCGACTGGCTCAAAACTCGCTAGCGTCGATCAAACTTCGAACGTCAAAAGGTATCGACGCAAACGGAATACCGTTTAAAGGCTATTCTAAAAACGCGATTTATGTATCAAAGCGAGGCGCACGTCTAAAGCCGAAAGGCGGTCGGCCATCGCGGACGGGTCAAAGTATCTTTTACGCCGGCGGTTATAAACAATACAAACATGATAGCCGTCAAAGATCGAAAGGCGATTCGGCCGAAGTTGACCTTGTTTTAAGCGGCAACATGATAAACAATTTAGTCATAAAAGAAGCGACGGTTGACCGGTTCGTGATCGGTTTAACTAAGCATGCCCAATATGGGTATGCAGTAAACGAAGATCGAAAATTTTTAGGGTTAACGACGAAAGATCAAGAAATTTTAGTTAAGGCGGTCGGCATCGAATTACGAAAGCGTTTACTATGAGCCAGGGTATTAGAGAATCATTGAAATATCTCGAAGATCAACTCGAAGCGATTACGCCGAAAACTGATGTTAATCATGGTTTTGTCTGTTATCGGGCGGGTTCCGGTTTTGTGCCACCAATCGAGCAACGCCCAAACTCAAACCGGTTCTTCGAGTTGTCGATTCGCGATTACCCCGTCGACGACGGCGCGGCGGGCCTAAGTGGTCGACGTCGAAGCGTCATCGATTGCCGAGTACGTTACGACATACCCGACGATCTAATCGACCGACAACGCATTATCAGCGAGGACGCCGAGAAGATATTGACGACATTAAAAGGCCCAACTTATTCACTCGCGACAACAGGAATTGTTTCTATTATACCCGAACAACCGACGGTCGAAGCGCTAGACCTTGAAGAAAGCGCGCATCTTTTGACGGTGCCTTTTACCCTTTTATTTTTGGAGAGTTAAAAAATGACTGTTACCCATAGATCAATCGGCGTTGCCGTTGAAACTGCATTCGGTTCGATTGCGACGTCGTCGGGTTTGCCTGATTTCAGCGGTTTATCTTACGTCTCGATTCCATGCGAACGCGACCCCATTATCATCGCGGGCGAGCCCGTCGCGAGCGAACGACTTGACGCCCGCGACGGGAATTTCAACCTTCCACCCGAACCCGACACAATGTATTCAGGCGGTTCGCGTGTACGTCGGCGAACCGGTCAAGTCGTTGTCAGAGTTGATTTAACGACGATTGGAACCGGCGCAGCAAATTATGCTTCTAACTATTTAGGTTATTTACTCGGTGCCGGTCTTAAAACACGTATCCCGACAAATGCTAGTGATACTGTGTCGTCAATCGCTAATACGAATACATATACCGCGACATCGGCACCGGCCGAAGCCGACATAGGTACGTTAATTGGTGCCGAACTCGCCGGCCGTGCAGAATACTCTGCGATTACTGATAACGACGAAGGCGGTTCGGTTAAGATCTCGCCGGCGTTGTCGGCAGCGTTCACGGGTACGCCGACTATCCGACATTTGCAAACGTGGTTTATGCCAGGTCGTAACCTTACCGGCACCCGCGAGCACTCGCTTAGTTTCCGAGTCGACGGCGTCAACTTCAGATCATACGCCGGCGGTTGCGTTTTAGAGTCGCTTAACATCTCGCTTGATTCGGGCCGATTAATGGCCGAATTCACATATCAAGCGGCGGTCATCCAAGACGATCACGGCAACGCCGTCGGGCCGATTGAACCGGTCTATAACACCGGCGCGGCTCAACTCTTCAGAGGTGCTTATGTTGTCGCGTCGACGACCTCACCAACATCATTAACGAACGCAACGACGGGCGACACGCTAGCGCGAACCGAATTCGCCGCCGAAGATTTTAGCTTATCGCTGACTAACACGTTAACACCGCTTGGTCATAGCAGCGACCTCGCGACGATGTCGGGGATGGATATTACCGAATCAACTATCGAGTTAAGTTTGACTCTCTCAACAGTCAACACCGCAATCGCCGACGATTATTTTAATCGGACCGTTCGACAAATCGTCGTCGGCACCGGTCCAATCGGCGACGGGCTCGGTTGCGCGATCATGTTACCCGCTGCAATGTTAACAAACGATCCGTCGGCTTATGATGTAAGTGGTAACGACATTGTAAGACAACAATTAACGTATCAACAAAGCCGATTCGGCGGTGACGTTGTCGAGACAAACGCGGGCAATTCCCCGTTTAGAATTGGCCTAGGCATCTAAGGGTTTTAAAATGGCTTTACGCTTTTTAACATCGGCAGACATGACGATTGAGGTTGTCGTGACGTGCGACGACGCGGTCGAATGCGATGAAGACCAACGGTCAAAATATTTAGATACCGGCGATCAATCAACGCTAAATGTCGTCAACGCCGGCGCGACGTGTTTTAAAATCAAAGCGCTTTCGCCAAGCGAACGCGAAACGGCCGAAGCCGCGGCCGGCGCTTTGACGCGTTCGGAATTGGGCCGTTTACTTTGGTCGGAAGCGCCGAGCGATGTTAAAGAGCGGGCGACCTGGCATCATGAGTTGACTGATGATGAGAGACGCGCTTTAAGCGATTATCAAAACTACCTGAACCGCGTTTATCTCGAAATGATCAAAGCGTCACTAGTGTCAATCGACAACGTTGAAGCAACTGTTGATCAACTAGAGTTGATCAGGCCCGAATCGTCACGGGTCCAAACGATTAGCGAATTAGTGTTACATATACAGCGAATCTCTTTAGCGGGTATCGAGGGAAAATGATGATCGCGGCCTCGGTATGGCTGAATCATGCCGGCGGTCGCGCTTGGTCCTGTGATCAATGCAGAGATCAAAAAGGGCTTCGATCAAAACGGGGCAATTGTGGCGGGCCGTTTCGCGATGACTTGCCACAATCGCAACGCGACGCCGACGGCGTATTTATGCCCGCTTATCGGATCGCTCCCGACTGTGATGAGGCGTTTTCAGATTATGAATTTAGGTCGTGTCCGGTCGCCGGCGTGAATAAACTAGCTCATTTAATCGGCGCTTATAATCGACATAAAAGCGGTCTATACCCTATCTCTCATGTATACCCGTCGCCTACATGCGCGACGATCGACATGCTTGACACGTTAGAGTATCATAGAGAAGCGGCACGCTATCGAGCGCAAAAGCGAGCACTTGAAGAGAGTAAATCCAAATGACGACGACAAATAGAGTTGATATTGAGGTTCGGTTGGACGGGGCCGAAGAAGCCAAAAAAGGATTAAAAGGAATAGGTGAAACGGCTTCTGGAATGGCCGACCGGTTTGATAAATCTAACTCACATTTGGGTGAAGGGCTCGGCTCACTTGTCGGAAATGTTGAAGATGCTGGCGGCGCTTTTAGCGATTTATCTTCAACAGTAAAAAGCCTAGGCACCGGCGGCAAAGCTTCGTTTTTGTCGTTAATCCCGGCCATCGGTGGAGTTGTAGCGGTTGGATTTGCACTTTACGAAACTTTCATAAATATTACAGGGGCCGCACAAGCTGCCGAAGATGCGAATGAAGCCGCGGCCGCGGCCGCGGCCGATCTACAGGCAAAATTAGAAGCGCTCGCCGAAAAAGGCGTTGAACCGACAACTAAAGCATTGAAAAAGTTTACACGTGCTCAATTGATGGCCCAACTTGCAAAAGAGCAAATGGAGAAACAAACCGAAAAAATATCGAGGAAATTAGCCAAAGAAAAGACGGCGCAAGACGAATTAACCGACGCGATTATAAATAGGCACAGCGCAACTCGAAAGTTATTAACGGCGCTCGGTTTTTACAATACAATCGTTGAAGCACGTTTAAAACTAGATAAAGCGAAAGCTACATCATCAAAAGCGATCACATCGGCTTTGCATAAACAAAGAGAAGCACAAAAACGTCTTAAAGACGCCGAAGCGCAATATATTTCGCTTGAAGAAAAGTCGGTTGAATTCGTCGCAACGAAGACCAAAGAGAATATTGAACGTTTAAAAGCGGCTGAGTTGTTAGAGGCTGAACAAGAATCAAACAAAGATTTGCGTGATCAATACAAGTTTGACCTTGAAGATCAACATACAATGCTTTTAGAGCGTTTAGAACTTGTTCGCAAACAAGCAAAAACTGACAGAACCGCTTTAGACGAATTTGCGAATAATATACGTGAAGAGCTAAAACTTCATAATCTAGTGCAGTTAAAACGAGAAGATATCGACCGTCGACGCGCTGAGTTAATAAAGAAACGCAAAGAAGAAAACGCAAAAGCCGCGGCGGTTCGGCGGGGTCAAATAAAAGCGAATCATGCTAAAGAACTTTTATTAGAACAACAAAAACAAGCTGAATTATTCCAAATACAAACTCTTAGTCTAAAACTTGCAGCCGCAAACGGGGCTAAGGTGTCTGATATCACCGAAGCCCGTTATAAATTAGAGTTAGAAAAGGCCGGCGACAACGCAAACAAGCGACTCGCGATTGAGTTAAAATATGCACTCGCCAAAACACAACTTGCTAAAAGCGAAGCCGAGAAACGCGACGCCGAAGAGAAGAGACTTCAAGATCAACGCAAAGCGTTTATTTTAGACTCACAAGCGTTTGATATTGAAATGATGACCGACGGCATCGACAAAGAGTTGTCGTTGCTTGAAATGAAGTATAGGCGCGAACGTGAGTTAAAAGAACATAGTGAAGAAGAACTAACCGAGTTAACTCGGCGCTTTGGTCTAGAACGGGCAAGCATAGAAAAAAAGTTTGCAACCGAGCAAATCGACCAAATCGCGTCAACTGTTGATAAATATGTCGGCGGTTTTGCCGAAGCTGGGTTTGCGGCTTTAGTGCTAGGTGAAGACTTTAAAAAATCAAGTCAACAGATATTAACAAGTTTAGCAAAACAAAGCGCCGTCCAGGCGATTATGGAAACGGCGAAAGGCTTTGCAGCTTTAGTAATTAGTCCGGCCGCATCCACGGCGCATTTTTTGGCGGCGGGCAAATTTGGCGCGGTCGCCGCGGCTGCCGGGTTTGCGTCGGGCGGTTCCGGCGGCGGTTCCGGCGGGGTTGCATCGGGTTCGGCCGCGGCTTCGGTTAGCCCAACCGGCCTAGCACAAACCGCACCTTCAACGAATCGCGAACGGGCCGACACTGCGACGACAACGTTTAACATTAATTTCGACGGGGCCGTCGTCTATGATTCGCGACGCGCTGCCGAGCTCGCGTTGACCGATCGCATAACGACACTCCAAAACCAAAACAGGCGCGGTGCACCGCGCCGGAGATCATAAAATGCCGTTTCAAAATACCGCGCCGAATTTCGGGCTTTTAACGTCGTATGACATGCGGGCTTATTCGGGCGTTACTGCATTCGTCCGCGGGTCGACTTCTGTTAGTATGCCGACGTTTTCAAGCGGTGCGGGTGTCTATGAAGACGCTATATTTTTTTTAAACGGTCGGTCTAGTGATACCCAAATATCAGCAAAAGGGCAGATCGACGCGGTTAAAACATTCGGCGCAAATTGGGCGGTCGCGATCAATTCTAATGATCACGTGACGATAAGCGCAAGCGTTGACTTTACGGTTACGCTATCGGGTTCGGTCGACGCGCTCGGCGCGGGGTCTAGTGCAGTTAACGCGACGTTATCAGGTTCGACATATACCGCGACATTTCCCAACGATTGGATACGCGGGTCGATCAACCTTGGCGATGTTAGTTACCGAGTTGACCAGGTCGGCGGCGCGTCAACGTTTAATTTTCCGGCGATCAATACGCATACTCAAGACGTGAGTGTTTTCATACGTGATAGAGCGACGGCAAGCGACGCCGATGACTTCGGCCTGATCTCATTAGAAGAGAGAGATCAAACGGTCATGAGCAACGACGCTATTTCGTGGTTTATAAATGACGCCGGTCATGTTGCATGCTCTTATCTATCATCAATCGGCGATATAACATGGTCATCTACTGGCTTAAGAGACACGCTCGGCTTTACAGGCGACGAAGCGCCGGCGGTGTATGCGACGACTTATTCACTACTCACTGCGACGCATAAGCCGAACGGCGTTTTGATACCATCGCGACCGTTTCAACGTCATCATATTAGAGTCGAAAACGTCGGCCAGTCTCGCCGATTAATCGGCGGGGGTTATACCTCTAATCATGTCGGTAGTTATCAAACATCGGTTCTCAACTTCGACCTGGATGCGCGTTTAGATCTTGTCGACGATTATCAGCACTTTATAAGCAATTGGGTACCCTTTGCGGGTGCCGGCGAGCGCGTCAACTTCTATCAATCTTGGGGTGACTCGCGACGTGCATTAAACTCATATCAGATCAACGCTAGTCAGCCCGCGTATGACCTATTGTACACTAGTCAAAATAACGGCGATTATGGCCGTTTGCGGGCCTCTATGATCACGCCAACTTTTGATCTTGTATATCCGACGCGGTTACGACGACGGGTTCCGGTGACGATAGAATTAGAGCACTTATGAGCAATAGTTACACAACACCACCACTCTTAACCGATCCGGCCCGACTCACCGCGGGGTTAACTGTAAGGTCGACCGAGTTTTCGAGGCTCGGCGACGCTCAAAACTACGCATTTGCAACCGGCGGGTGTACTGAAGTCATCAATCAATTTTGGGATTCGGCGGTTTTTGAGTTTACGACGACGTCGTTGACCGAGTGTTGCGAGTGGTACATACCGAACCCAAGCGAAGAACATACCGAGTTTAAATTCAGGATATCAGCCAGTTCAAACACGCCCGGCGCAATCGCGAGCGTTACTTTAACGTTTCCATTATCGGGCAATTCATACACCGGCGCGACGACAATTTCGGATACATCACGATTCAATAACGTGTTTAACGAAATCACGGTAAACATAACGAGCGCCGAAGATGAACAATACGCGATATGCAAGCTATCACTTCACGCAAGCGGGGGCACTGTCGAAGTCGCAGCGGTTCAAGCGAATTGGAGTCGTTTAGCGTCACCGCTTTCAAATCGCCTACTTGGTCAATATGGCGAAAACTTGACGCCTATGGGCATTAATCGTCTCGGCGATGATCAAGCGTTGACATCGCGATTCGGTGTCGAGGCATTTAACAATATTAATCAGCTTCGAAAACGTGGTCGCGTGCTTTTGAATTGGAGCGGGGTAGATAACGCGAGTTCATCGCCGGCGCGGGGGCTCGGCTCATTAGATACTCAATTAATGTATAATTACGTGTCGATATTTGCGGGCATGAGTCAAAACGATTTAGATGTTGACGTGTTCTTAAACGCTGTAAACATTACGGCACCGGTTAATATTGATGTATTCGGCTATCGTCTAAGCGTTACGCTAAACGGTTGGAATTCATTTGGCCTAAATCTTCGACTACCCGCCGAAGAGTCGTTAAGTAATCAGTTTAGTTTATCAATGTATCGTGTCGGCATTGATGAAACGTTAAACAACACATCAACGCTATTGAGCAAAGGTAATCCGATTGGGTCGTCACCTGCTTATATTCGCGGCGTTGCGATCGTAGGTGTATAATGCTGATACCGACGGCTTTTCAAAGATTGCCAAGCGCGACGACATGCAATAACGGCGAGTTATTATTCGGCGGGGCATCGGCTCAAATCGCTTCGGCGCTTGCACAGTTGAATTATTGCAAGTTTCTAAATCAGGCTCATTACTATGTCGGCAGATCGGTCGCAGCTGCCGAAGGTGGGCGGCGGTATTTGCAAAACGCTGAGTTAAAAGGCGCGACGGTTTACAATTTTCTTTATCAGTCGACCCCGTTATCGAGTCACCTAGCAATTATGGTTCAATATGTTAGCTCGAATTTTGATCAAACAACCGTGTCGATGTCGGCTCAATTGAGACAAACGACCGGCAATTCTTACACCGGCACAATCATCGATGTCGGTTTCGAGTTTACCGAAAACATGCTTGAAGGTTCGCCAACGTCAACCGCTTTAGCGTTCACCGGTTGCGACCAAGCGCCGGCACCGACTAACGTTAACCCGGACCCGCCGAGACCTCTATTTGTGCCGGTGTCAAATCGCGGTGAATTGCTAAATATCGCGATCACGACAACTCAACTTTTACCGATGTCGGTTCATATCTATGATGTTTATGCGCCGGAGGTTACACTATGATTTCATCTGATAACGGCCGGCGAGTTTTCGCGCTTGAAATTGCGGGCCTTGAATATCGATATCATAGTAATAAACCGCCGGCATCATCGTCGCTTGATAGCCAAATCGCGACGGGTATAAATTACATCGATGTCGAATCAATCGTCGCCGTCGGTTCAATCAACGCCGATCTTGACCCGTCGGGCGGTGTAGCAAATTATGGCGCGACGACTGTGACGTTAAACATCAACCGGCGAGGCGGGGCAAGCGACGCCGGCGTGATCTTCGGGCGTTGCGGTGCGCGGTCGGCTTCGACACGCGCAAAACTAACGACAAGCGCGACACGTACCGACACAACAATTAGCATATCTAGCGATCTATCATCGTTATCATATCCGAGGCTTTTACACGTCGGCGCGGAAACCATAAGAGCGTCAAGCGCAAACGCGACAAGCGTGACGTGTACACGTGGCGCGGGTAATACTCCGATTCAAGTACACTCTATCGATCTCGAAGGTTCAATCGTCCCTGAGATCACAACCGAGATTACAACGTTTAGAGGTCGGCGGGCTCGGCTATACGCTGCGCACCGATACGCGACCGGCGAGACATCTAATTATATTGAAATCGTGAACGGTTTTATTGAGTCAAGCCCGACGGTCGAAGACGAAGAAATCACAATATCTCTTTTACCTTTGACCGCGTTGATTGATACCGATCTAAGCGATAAGGGCATCGCGCAAACTCGACTTCTCACCGGCTATCATTATTTCGACGGTCGCCAGGGGTCTATTCTCGAATATGCGCTCGGTCTATATAAAGACCAAGACGATAATGAGCCGGTCTTAACGCCCGACACCGGCGCGGCGATTACCGCGAGCACGTTTCAAACGACAGTCGCGAGACGTCGGTCATTTAGTAATTTATTCGATGACTTTGATACGAGTTTGCCAAAAGGACCGACGGCCGATAATTACCCGAGGGAACATCCGCGATATCCAAAATTAAGACGCTCGCAAGATGCGGTCTTTGTCGAAGACGGTGTTTACCCTTCGACGTTAACGTTTAACGCGGGTAACGTCGGTTATGATGTCGTCGCCGATAGTTCTATTACTAGCGCGTTAAACGCAGCTGAGATCTCAGCAAGTGAATCGTTGCGAATTCGCTTACCCGTCGTCGAGTTGAAACAACATCAACTAGGTAACGCCGAGGTCAAGAAATGGCCCGACGTTCTAAACGATACGCTGACAACCTCCGGCCCTTCATCGACCGCGGGTGTTGCGGGCGGGTTCGGTCGTTGGCGCATCAATCGAGATAATGAACTTACATTTGAAAAGTTGTCGAATTCGCCTTTCACGTCTCGGCTTTTCTTGTGGAACAATTCGTATTTGTGGCGATTCGTCCGGCGTGGTTTGCGCGACCAAGGTGTTAGAGCGCCTTTGAAATGGGGCGCATTTGGTACAAGTGGCCCGCTCGATAATCTATCTCGAATTAGTTACCCGATCGACTTAGGCTTATCTGATGATTCAATCGAGCAACAATTCGGTGAAGGCGACGGTTGGCGACGTGTCGAGATCGATGCCAGTTCAAACGCGACAAGTTCAATACGACAAATTCGCGATATTCCGAGCGCATACTATCAACAATTCGAAAGCGCAATTCTAGTTGAAACGTCGCTCGGTTTGCCGACAAGCTCAAGCGCCGGCGTTTATCACTATGTCACTGTCGAATTTTATGACCACAAACTCGACGAAATACGCCGACAAGTCTTTAAGTGTACGCATCAAAGCGCGGCGAGTTTTGGCGGTTCGACCGTCGGTTATTTAATCCATATTTCGAATGATCATGAGTTTCAAAACTCTTTTAGCTTCGGCGATTGGAGTGACAAAGAGAGAGCGCTGATTTATCGCGGGGGCAGCGCCGACGGCGAACGACCAAGCGTTGTCTTATTGCAATTATTACAGTCGGGCGGGGGTGGTGGTCTTAATGGTACTTATGATCAGTTTTCGATCGGCCTAAATATCCATTCATCGAATATTGATGAAGCGTCATTCCTGGCAATTGACGGGTCGTCAACGTTCACACTTAGCGAAAACTTTGCGGGCGACGGTGCGAACCTCCGAGACACGTTTGACAGTGTTCTAAGGTTGCTCGGCGCGGTTATTGTTATGAAGCGTGACGAATCGACCGGCGTTTCAAAGCTAACTCTAGTATCACTCGGAAATGAGCGCGCATCATCTAGTGACCTAACAATCTCGGCGGGCGATTGGATCGCCGACCCGTCGCCGACTTGGGGTATTTATGAGGACATCGTCACACAAATTAAATATGAGTTTGATTATGACCCGGCTGAAGACAAGTATCTAAACGAAGTCATTTTTAATAATTACGCCGCAATTAATCGTTACGGCGGCGAACGGGCAAAAATTACGCTAACACTTGCCGGCCTTAACTCTGATCAATTTGGACGCGGGGCCGGTGATAATTTCGCCTATTTTCTGCCAACGTCGGCCCGACTGTTTAATCTATTGAGCAACCCGCTTCGAACGTGGCGCGGTGAGATCGGAACGGGCAAAAGTATTTACATCGATGTCGGTTCATACATTACTGTCTCATCGCCTCATTTACGCGGGTATAGCGATGATTACGGGGTCGTCGACGGGGTCGGCATGGTTAGAGCGATTCGCCAAGACCTTTTAAACGAGGGTTGCGAAATCGAGTTGATCACCACGGGGTTAACGGCGGTCAATTGGAATTCGGCGGCTCGCGTTTCAAGTCATACCGCGACAACAGTAACAGTCGACGCGAATAAATACAGCGTATCACCTGCGACCGATGCATCGTTCTTTAAGGCCGGCGACGTCGTTGACTATTTGCCCGCGGGTAATCATGACAACGCGATCACGGGTTTAACGATTGATAGCGTCGTCGGTCATGTCATCACGTTTACGGCTGCCCATGGAATAAGCACTAACGGCGGTACAGTCGAACCGACTAATTTTTCGAGCGCTTCGACGCTTCACAAAATTGACGCGTATTTAGCAAATTCATCTGATATACTTGGTGCGTCTACACCCGCAAAGGAGCTAAGTTAAATGCCAACTAAAGCCGAGTTACAAAGTCGAGTTGAAAATTTAGAGCATGACATAAGACGTCTAAAACGTTCTTTAAATCAATCTGATTTAGACATCCAAAAACTAGAACCAAAACGGTTACATTGGCCGACGCCACATTCAGATTTAAAAGCCGTCGAAGCGATCAAAAAAGCTCTTGTTGAGTGGGAATCACTAGTAGTTGATCCTAGCAGCCGAATCGATACCTACATTCGAACGTCCAAAGGTTTGAATTGGGCATGGGAAAAGCCATACAGAACAAACGGTCAATTCGCCTGGTGCGGTGCGTTCGCTGCTTTTGCTTGGTCTTCAGTTAAAATCGACATTAGAAAAAACACATTCGCAAGTTGTTACCGCATGAATCGAGATTGGGGTAACACGTCGCGACGAATTGAGACTGATCAAATGCAAACGGGCGATATCGTCGTCGTCTACTCGCGAGCTCGCAAAAATTACGGCGATCATATTACGTTATGTGTTGAGCCCACTGATAAAGACGGCAATTTTAAAACTGTCGAAGGAAACGCATTCGGCGAACTCGGCGACGGTTCACGCGGTGAAGGTGTAATTCAACGCTCGCGATCAATCGACGAAGTCGCGCACGTCTATAGACTGTTAAGTGTAGATTTTAATGAGTAATCAAACGCTAACTGGCAAAGCGGGCGGTCGCAAAGCGGCCGGTTTCTATGCCGCGCTTGGTTGTTCGTTTGTGCTCGCGTTGTCGGGCAAAGCGAGCGGCGAGATTCTAGGTTTAATCGATACTCTCTATCTAGTTTTCGCGGGCGCAAATGTCGCGGCGAAGCGCATAACCCCAAAAGACGAAAAAAAAGAGAAGGTGGCATGAGCGGTTTAAACACTACCAACCCGATTATCAGCGGTAATATTCGCGCGGTCTATGATGCATCGACGGCGATTAACGATACAAACTGGCATAACCTAACGAGCGCCGATTTTAAGGACACGACGACGGGCAATTCATGCGCCGCCGGCTTAAAGTTAATGTGGATCGGCATTACAAATGAAGGTTCGACGAGTATGCATATTAAGTATAGAGCGAAGACTTTGTCGACCGATCCGACAACAAACGAGATCGCAGTTGGTCAATTTTTCAGCGATGATATTTGTACTCTAGTCGCCGTCGTTCGGACAATCGCTATCAAGAAAGCAGCGGCCGGAGATGTTGTTCAAATCGTCGCCGGTTTCGCGACAACTTAAAAAGGAGTTAAAGTATGACTATTGTTTTTTTGCCGCCAAGTTCAAGCGGGGCCGCTAGTGTACCCGACGCAACCGATAGCGTCGCGGGTAAAATTCGCATTTCGACGGTGAGCGAATCAAACACGGGTACAAATGATACGACGGCGATGACGCCGTTAAAAGTGCAACAACGTATCGCGGCCGCTTTGACCGGCGGGGTTGAATACAAAGGGGCATACACGGGGCAATCGTTAGTTACAGCGCTAAAAGGTGACCTCTATGTATCAGATGGAGCGCAAACACTTGCGGGTGTATCGCTCGCAAATAACGATCATATTATTTTCAGTCAAGATGCGGCGAATCCTGTAACGTCAACGATGTTTGACGTGATCGACAACACCGAAAGCGACACACTTGACACAGTCACGGGACGCGGTGCAACGACTTCGAATAGTGTTCAAGTGGGCGGGTTAAACATCGCGGGTAACTATGCTTTGCCAACCGCCGACGGTAGTGCGGGGCAGAT